>Ga0315275_10000052_pt1 | contig 88252 bp, 92 predicted proteins | sample YL17G03_0_MG_FD_205557 | JGI IMG/M metagenome (GOLD analysis project Ga0315275, IMG submission 205557) | Sediment microbial communities from Yellowstone Lake, YNP, Wyoming, USA - YL17G03_0 | ecosystem: Environmental > Aquatic > Freshwater > Lake > Sediment | place: USA: Wyoming | collected... | reverse complement strand
CGGGCCGTTGGATCTGTTTTTGATGCAGGAAAAGACGGTGAAAATCGCGTTTGTGTTTTTGTTACTCCTGATAAAACACCTCTTTTGTCTCACCCACATCCACGAAATTAATTTCCATATATACAGTATTTATAATTTTATTTACTAATATTATAAGATTTGCTTATAATTTTTAGAATAATTTTTTATTAATAATTTCTATTATTTATCGCTTTTACTCGTTATTTTCATAATTAATTTATGCCTATAGTTACTATCAAAAACTAAAATATTTAGAAATAGTGTTGCTAATCTATTTTAAGAACATTTTTAAATCTGTCTCCCCATAAAAACTCCTGCGACGAAGGTGAGCAATGCATGCTCGATGAACTCCAGACAGAGCTATCCCTACGAGGATTCTCCAAGAACACGGAGAAGACCTACCTCTTCCATAACCGGAAATTCCTCGAGTATTGCAGAAAAGCCCCTACAGCGGTCACCGAGGACGATATCAAGGAGTATCTGGCGCACTTGCTCGGCGATGACCACGAGAAATCCAGCGTCGCTCTCGCCCGCAGCGCAATCCTCTTCTACCAGAACGAAGTGCTCAAGAGGGGCTTCTCCGGCATCAAGACCCCGAAGATCCAGAAGAAACTGCCCATCGTGCTTACCAAGGACGAGGTCAAGCGCCTCATCGACGCCGCGACGCACGAGAAATCGAAACTCCTCATCAAGCTCCTGTACGCGTCGGGATTGCGCGTGAGCGAAGCACTCCACCTCAAGGTCGAGGACCTCGAGTCCGAGCAGCGCATCGGCTGGGTGCGCGGCGGCAAGGGCGGCAAGGACCGGATGATCATCCTTGGGCAGCAGGTCATCGACGACCTCAAGGCGTTCCTTCTTACGCGTAACATCGCCGTGGGCTATATTTTCGCCGGCAGGAACGGCCGCTCCATGACTGCGCGCAACGCGCAGAAGATAATCAGCAACACCGCCAAGGCGGCCGGCATCACCAAGCCCGTGACGCCGCACAAGCTGCGCCACAGCTTCGCTACCCACCTGCGCGAGTCCGGCGAGGACCTACGCGTCATCCAGGAATTGCTGGGGCACAGCAGCATCCAGACCACAGAAATCTACACACACGTGAGCACGAATGAGAAGCGGCAGGTCGTCAGCCCCGCCGACACGCTCTAGGCGCCATACGCACACCCTTATTTGCCTTCGTTCTCCGCGCGTTCGTAGGGCATACCTTCAATCTTAACGAGATATCTGCGCGCTCCTTCCGACAAGCCCGGGTCGTTCGAAAGCCGGTACTCCGGCGCGACGTAGGCCGGCTTGAACGGCAGTGGCGCGAGCGGCGGTGATCCGGGCCGTGCCGGCTGTCCTTCGACTCTGCTCTCAAGATCCCTTCCGTCTTCCGTTCCCATACCTCGGCCTCCGTAGTCTTCGTCTAACACCTTGTATCTCGCGTCGATGATGAGTGACCCGAAGCTCTCCTTGAGCTGCCGGAGGCGCCAGCGCACCGCCGCGTCGAGCGGCCGTCCCTTCCCTGTGCTGGCGGTGATGTCTTTCGCGCTGAGGATCGTCGCGATCTCCGAGTAGGCGTGGTGCGCGGTTATCTGTTGCTCCTCTCCTGTGTAACCGTTGTCCGCCTTGCGCAGGAACTCGTTGCGCTTCGCGTAGTTCATGGGATGCAGCAGGCAGTAGCGCTCGAGCTCGTCCGTGGACGACGAGAACGGAGCGACCTCGACCTGCGACAGCTGCGCGAATGCGTCGAACGCGTTCAGCAGGTGCTCCTCGCGCTGCTCCTCGTCGCCATGGATGCCGTACATCACCGAGAGCTCGTACTGCGCGAGCGCGTCCCAGTTGTTCGCCGGCACGTGCAGCTGCTTCGCGCGTTTCGACCAGTTGCTGGTCATGCCGAGGAACTTGCGCGCGTACTTGAGGTCGTTGCGCCTAACGTTTAGCATGCCGATGGCCGCGAGCGTCGGGATATTGTCCTCGTCGGCGACGAAGTCACGGTCGTTCAGGAGCGTATGGTAGTCGTCCATGGAGAGCGGCAGCGCCCGGTCCGCGAAGGGGAGTAGCGCCAACGTTGTTCTCTTGAGCAGCCCGCTGTGCGTCCTGCTGCGCAGGTACGCGGGGCGCATCGCGTGGAACGCCCTGTCCGTCAGGTCGGGTATTCCGATGGATACTCTCGTGGGGTTGTCGGGGATCTCCGATTCCTTGAACGCGTCCTCGATGAGTTCGCCGATGCGGCCGCGGACGACCTCGCCCGCGATCTGCCGCACCGCTTTGGTCGGGGAGAAGAACGGGTCGTTGTCCTTGATATTGTAGTAGCCGCGACGGATCGCCCACCAGGAGAGCTTCGTGCCGGCGAGCGTGAAGACCCATCCGAGCGTGTTGGGGCGAACGATCGCGTGGTGGTGGCCGCTGCCTTCGAGCCACTCCTTCCACCTCTCGATGTTGGCGCGGTTGGTCAGGCCGAGCGCGGTGCCGACGCCGGCGAGGTTGAACCTCTCGATATACTCGTAGAAACGTTCGTGGTACGAGTCAGCGAGATGGTAGAAGAACCCTGCCTGGCTCGGTTCGTTGAGCAGCCGTTCGGTGCCCTCGAAGTAATTCCCGATGCGCACGAGTGGCCCCTCGGTCCGGTGGTCGTTGTGCTTGTTGGGTTGGTGTTCACCGTGCTGCCGCGGGCGCGTGAGCGGGTCGATGAACGCGGTGCGGTAGTTCTCCGCGGCGATCTCATGGCTTTTCAGCATGCGCAGGATTCTGCTCGACTGCGTGTCGAGCCTGGTGGCTCGTGCTCCGGTGCTTTCGTCGAACACCGCGAGGCGGTCCATGAACTCGCGATGGAGCTTGTCGGAGGCGTCGTACGCGTCGTCCTCCGAACGGCCGTGTGCGCCGAGGATCGCGGTGTCCACGTGCAGCTTGTGCGCGTTGCGTATAACATTCTTGGCAAGGGAAGCGTACTCTTCGCCCTCCTCCGGATGGTACTGGTAGAGCGTGCGCGCCGAGCGTATCATCATCTCGAGGGTCTCGGGCGTCGTCCGGTAGGCGTGGTTGAGCACGTTGAACTCGGTGACGTCCTCTTCGGAGAGCAGGAACCGGTTTTGCTTGCCGAAGCGCTTACGGATAGCCTGCCACAGGCCGGAAGCCCTCTTGTGCCGTCGGATGAAGCTGTCCTTGGATCGCCGGTAGAGACGGTGCGCCGCGCGCTGCCCGAGGATGTCCGCAGCGTTGGTGTCGCTGACGCGGCTGAGCGCGTACGCGAGTGACGGCACGAGCACCTTGACGTCCTCATCGTGGTCGCCGTGCCCGAACCGCTCGATGAGGTTCGGGCTGATGAGATAGGTATGAAGGTCGGCGAGATGATGGTAGAACTCGAGATTAAGGAACGCCTCGGGCCTGTTCCGGAGCGCCTCCGGCAGCGTCTGGAGGAACTTCACTATCTCCGGGACGACGCGGCGCGCCGCGAGCTCGGCGTATTCTCGCACATACTGCGGGAGTGTGCCAGGCGAGTCGATGCGGATCTCGAACTTCGTCTTGCCGTCGAGAACGCCCTTGTGCTTCAACGCCTCGTCGAACACTGTCCTGAGGATGGCGTCGCGGTGCTCCTGCGGCATTCCGCTCAACATAGTGTCCTCTTCGGTCCACATCCTCGCCTCGAGATTCTCCCTCTTCTCGCCGAACGCTTCGGTCGTGATGCCCTTGTGCGGCAGGAGCTCGTAGCCGACGCCGAGCAGCGAGAACCGCCCTATCGATCGTGCCAGGGTGTAGTATGACTCGACGATGCTCTTGTGCACATCGCCGCTCTTGGGCGCCTGCAGCCAGTGCGCATGCTTCGCGAGCGACCGTTTCTTTGAGTGTTCGAGGAACGCCATGCTCTCACGCTAGATGCTGCTCCCCCGCCTCTTGCAGCGGCGCCTGCGCCACAACCGTGCGAGCTCGTAGGCAGCGCCTGCGTAGGCGAGCGTCCACGGGTTGCCGCGACTCCCTACGGGGGCGGGCAGATCCTGCACTGTGTTGTCGATGGACCGCTTGCGCTCGGCGAGCCGTTGCTGGTATCCCGCGTCGTTCTTTTCGACGCTCTTGATGATCCCTGCTCGCATGTCCGGAGGATATTGGTGCTGCTCCACGCGACGGATGCTCGCGTCGAGCGACTCGGTGTGGGCCGGCATTGGCGTCCGCCCCTCGAGGTACGACCGATAGGCACCTGCGGTCGTGCCGGCCGGAGGCTCGAGGAACTTCGGCGTCACGACGTCGGCCGCGACATACGCCGATTTCAGCATCGACTCGTGCGGCGGCCACCAGTCGAGGCGTTCGCGCGGCACTGCGAAGACCGCGAGATGCCACGCCATGTAGGCGTGCAGCGCGATGCCGCCGACGCCGTAGTGGCGGAAGTATCGTCTGAGTACGCCGGGCTTGTGCATCGCGCCTTCATCCTCCGCTGTAGAGTTCCTTGATGGCGTTCTCGGCCGCGTGGTAGACGCAGGCGCGAGCCATCAGGTCGGTCTGGACCGGCTGCCCCATGCACGCACCGTGGATGAGGCGGATCGCGAGGCCGCCGGTGCGGCCGAAGACCGTGATCTCGTCGTTCGCGAGCTTCGCGAGCTGGTGCACGAGTGGGTGTTCCGCGTCGTTCTTGATGGCCTCCTCGAGGTTGTGCGCGGCCTTGCCGTAGCGTTGTGCCACGTCGCTGTAGCGCTCCATGATGATCTGTTGCCCTGCCTTCGCCGCCTCGTGCAGCGCGCTCGTCTCCCCCTCTTTGTGGTGGATGCTGAAGATCTCCTCGACGCGCTTGACGAAGTGCTCCTGGACATAGTCGATGGGGTGGCCGCTCGCGATGACGTCAGCGGTGATCGGCAGGCCGACGCCGACGCCGAAGAGGTAACCGACCTCCATGTCGACATAGGGGTTCGTGACGAGCCGTCGGATGATGTGGAGCGGACTCTCCTCCTTGTCGCGCTGCTGGCCGAGCTGGTAGATGCTATAGAAGAGGTTGCCTGCGAACGCGATGTTCTCTGCGTTGATGAGCGTATCGTAGGGGGAGAGCCCTTTCTTCTCTCCCTCCTTCTTGCCGGTAGCGGCGCTGCGCATGGTCCAGAACGAGAGGCCAATCTCCCCCTTGCTGATGAGCTCGGCCATGTACTTCTCGATGTTGCTCGTCAGCCCGATGACCGCTTGGTAGTGGTTCTTGTAGCCGTCGGCGGCGAGCGTCGCGGCCGTGCGCTCGCGCACCTGCTTGACCGCTTCCATAGGGATGTCCGACGGGCGCAGGTAGAGCGGCTCGAGCGTGTTCTGGTCGTGGATGTCGGCCCCGAAGATGGCCTTGCGCACAACATCGTCGACGGTCGCGTTGATGCCGTCGCCCAGCCGCAACTCCTTGAGGAGCATCCTCGCTACGCCTCTTGTGGGGAACTCCTTCTCGAGGTTCTCGCGGATTGGGGGGAAGAGCGTCGCGTACTCGTTCTCCTCGCCCTTCCTTCCGCCGAACGGGGCTGGTCCAGGGATGATGAGCGGTGATGCTGTGGATAATGGTGCGGGGGCTGGCTGCGCGGCGGGCAGTGGGGCCGCAGTGTAGGCCGGCGCTGCCGGTTCTGGTGTCGGAGCGGGTGCTGGGGCGGCAGGTTGTGGCGCGGGTGCTGGCTGTGGTACAGCAACCGGTGGCGTCACGGCGGGTGCTGCCTGCGGCGGGGGTGCGATAGTCATCTGATACCCCAGAAGCGACGCTGGGATGTTGATCACGACGATATTCGGCGCCGGCGCCGGCTGTGCGGGGACAGGCTGTTGTTTCTCTTCCTCAACCATGACTACCACCACTCCGAAATTTACACCCCGGGTTTTTATTCGGGAATGGTGACGCTCCCATTTTGTGTCATTATAAACTTTGTGGTGCGTCTCGATGCCGCTCCAGCCGATGGGTGATTCTCGATACTAGACGGCGTAGCGGATGGCGGTGCATACAGCGTCTCACGGGCGATTGCGTATGGATTGCGTATGACATATCCTCGAGAGGGAGCATGGCAAAATTTAAATAGTCCTGACCGCGGGAAGGACGGCATAGGTGGAGTTTTGTGGGAACGGCAATATCGCGCGCACAGCGGATGCTAGTGGGGATGCTGCTCGCAGCGCCCCTTATCGCAGCTGCGGACCTCAACCTCGGCTTCGGCGGGGCTGACAGCACCGGCGGCATCACGCAGGCCGTCAACCAGCTCTTCTCGCTCATCGCCGCGTTCTTCAACTTCAACCTCTCGCCGCAGGTGCTCCAGGGCGTGCTGAAGTTCATGTTCTTCATCATGCTCTTCGCCATCTTCTTCTGGGCGGGCCGCAGGACGGTATGGAAGGAGGATGACGGCTCCGGCGTCAACAAGCGTACCGCCGGCATCGTCGCGTTCGCCATAGCCATGATCAGCATGCTCTTCATGCCGAACGAGATGTTCCTCAACATGTCCTCGATCTTCCCGGCGATCGTCACCGTGATGGTCGTCCTCTTCCCCGCCATCATCGCGATCGGCATCGCGTTCTTTGTCCTCGGAGGGAAGAGCGGAGAGTCGTCGGGCGCGATGAAGCACGGCTTGGGTGCCATGCTCCTCGCCGTCGCTTGGGGTTGGACCGCGTTCTGGCACAGTAAAGTCCTGGCGTCGTCGGGCATGAACAGCGCGGGCGGCGCCGGCTCGGGCGTCTACTTCCAGCTCGTGGGCATCACCATGTCGTGGGCGCTCGTCATCCTCCCGCTCCTCTTCATCATCAAGCTTTTCCAGGCCCTGATGAACATACGCGCCGGCGGCGGAGGCGGCGGCGGTGGCTCGAGCGGGAAACCGTTCTCTGAAAAGCTGAGCGACACCATCAAGGACTGGAAGAACTTCAACACCCGGGTCGACAAGCCCGGCTCTGTCAGCAATATCCGCTTCTCCCTCAACCCCACCAAGCCGGGCCAGGTCCTGGTCGAGTGGGACCCGCTCCCGGCGGAGCAGAACATCGACCATTATGAGATGGAGTACACGCTCAAGGAGAGGGCCACGCGCAGCTGGAAGACCGGCGGCATCGCCACCGATGGCTGGGCGGAGGTCAGCAGGAGCATCTCGGGCGCCGAGAAGAGTTTCTCGACAGGGATGCTGCCGATAGGGGATAAGATGCGCATCCGCATGCGCGGCGTGAACAAGAACAATAACAAAGGCGATTGGGGCGAGTCAGGGTACGGCGCAGCGTCAAGTCCTCCTCGTCCTTCGCCGACGTTCCGCAAAGAGCTTGATGCCATCAGGAATGCGCTCTTGGCAGCGGACCATGCTGTCGACACCGCCATCGTCGCGGGCCAGGGCATCTCTTACAATGATACGGCGGGCCATACAAAGCCGGCTTTCACACTGAATCCCATGAACAACATACCGATTCCGAACGCGCTTCCGGCGAAGGCGCCTGTTCCTGTTACAGGCCAGGTTTTAGTGTTCCGCACCGCGATCCTCAACGCCAAGTCCCCCATGAGCACGGCGGAATCGCTCCAGCGGGCGCTCTTCGCCCGTCCAGAACTCCCCAAGGCATCGACGAGCGAGCGGCACGAGCTCATGTCCGGCGTCGGGATGCTCTCGAGGCTCAACATCAAGATGAAATACCTCCTCGTCGCATACAAGCAGACGACGCACATACCACTGTGAAAGAAATGAATGCTATAACTTGAGAACTCAGGAAACACCATGGCGGACTACCCTAGAACTGCACCGGGCGACCTGGAACTACACGCGGTGGTCGAAGAGATTCGGCGCATAGATAGCTCTATCAGGGTGTTCGTCGACATCGACAGTAGGACCACGTACGAATCCTTCGAGAACAGCACGCCGGAGGAGACGAAGCCGATACTGGCATATCTCGCCGATCTCACCGCGGAGATTAACTCCGAGCTCTCGCGGTCCATCGATGCCCTCCTCAGGGAGGCCGATGCAAAACTCCCGCGCCAGAGGAGCGGCGGCGAGTTGCCGATGGAGAAAGAGACGCTTACGTCCATCGAAAAGGAGGCCGAGGGGGCGAAGCCGACGCAGAGCGCGGGATGGGTGGGCAGCGCGGCGGCGGAGCGCAAGGACCAGCATGAAGCGCTCGAGCACATCCTCAAATGGCTCGATAGCCCGGGGTTCACGGACCTGGCGCAGACCGACCCGGTGAGGACGGCTGTCGAGCACATCAAGCTGCGGTTGGCCGCGCTCGGTGATGAGAACCGGCAGGAGACCATCGCGGCACGCAACGCTCTCCTCCCCGTGTCGTGGGGACAGTTCATGGATGAGTTGGGGAAGACCACCATCGCCATCGGTGCGCGCCGCCAAGAGTTAGCGAACCAAAATCCTAACCCGGGTGCCGCATGACGCTCATCACCCTGCAGAGCTGGATCAACAACCTGCACACCAAGTTCCAGACAGAGCGCGGCCAGCTGCGCGTCGGGCAACGGGAGATCCGCAAACTGATTCGGACGCACGAGAAAGAGCTCACTGCATTGAAGGAGTATATCCACGCCGTCGGTACCCTCGACGCTGAGAATGTGAATGCCTCGTTGCTGGGGAAAGGGTATCTTGTATTGCTCCAAAAGGAGCTCGAAGAGAGTTTCGACGTGCTGAATGAGATATTCCTCATCTACCGCAAGGAGCTCAATAAGGAGCTATTGGACATCAAGGACCCGATAGACCGTCTCCCTGACATGGTCAAGGACGATGTGAAGAGGATAGTCCAAGCGCGTTACAACGAATCATTGGAGTTCGCTGAGAAGTCCCTCACGAAACTCATCGGAGACCTGGGGGGCATCGAGAGCATCAATCTGCACGCGGCGCAGTTCCTCGAGAGCGAATCGCTGCTGCGCAACATCTATGCGGACTTCCGCGTGCGCGACCGGGGGTCACTGAGGACATGGATAGCGTTGAGGCGCAAGGTTCGCTCGACATACGCGAAATTGGATGTGAAGAATCCGCAGAAGGAGACCCCCCTCATCACAGAGCTCTTCGGTTCGGAGAGCGGCTCTGACAAGGGGAAGTTCTCCAAAGTCATCGATGACCTCCTCAACGATTATCTGGCGACGGCGGAGGATTGCGTACAGTACATCCGGAAGCTCATGAAGGAATTGGGCGATTTCGAACGCAAGGACGAAGGGAGTAAGGTCTCCCTGGCCACGCTGGAACGGCCGGTTGACAAGGGTGGCAGAGGGTTCCCGAAGAACTATGGGGCTCTCGTCGAGAAAGAGGTGAAGAGGGTACACGATCTTTTCAAGAGTAAAGTAAATGAAATAATAGGCTTGGACCGCATGATGATAGCGGACATCAAGCATCAAGAGGCATAGGTGATACTCATGGACCGCAAAGGAATCGTATTCACAAGACCGAGAGATACCGTCAGCTTCTTCCTGGGGCTGCTCATCGCGGTGTTCGGGGGACTGCCGCTCCTCGTCAAGTTCGGCGTGCTCAAATTCACGCTGCCCGGCTTCATGACCAATCTTCCGTTCGACATCGCCGTGTGGGTGATGGCGATAGCGGGCCTCTACGTGGTCATCGACGGCTTCATCGAGCCGCCGGCGCACGGCCTGCATTGGGCCCTCATCGTGGCGGGCATCGTGCTCTTCCTCACCGGCCTCCTGCCCATCCTCTCGAACTACAAAGTCATCGCGATGAGCTTCGGCTTCCTCAACAACATGCTCATCTACAACACCATCATCACGGTCGAGGGCATCGCGCTGATGGTCGGCGGGCTGACCGAACACTGAGAGCGATTCCTCTTTCTTTTTCTGATATTCTCTCCTCTGAAAGTTCTCTGCCGCGGCGGGAGCGTGATTGCCGCTTGCGCTTCGTCTACCGAGAATTGATTGGGTCGCGCTGCACGAACCTTCTTCCCCACCAAGGCGGCAGGTTCTCGGAATAGAATTGTAGCTATGTCTTCTTGATATCCGCTACATAGAATCTACTCAATCTTGACTTCCTGGCCGATGGCCTGGCCCGGCATGCCGGTCTCGAAGAGCACGCGCAGCGCGCCCTTGTTGCCGTGCGCGGAGCGGACCTCGCCCTTGATATCCTTCTTGCCGGTCGCGTAGAGCACGGTCTTCCCGACGTACGCCTTGGCCTTCTCGCGCGAGTCGCAGCCGTCGACGACGATGATCATCTGGTTGCCCGATGGCTTGCGGATGCTGCGGCGGTAGTTATGGATGATTGCGTGCATACGCAGCGAGAACCGGCATCTCTTTATAAACGTTTCCTCCCGCCTCTCTCGGCATCTCCGACGGTAGTGATGGCGCGTAGCGCGCGAGCGTCGTCTCTGGTCCTATCTCGATGCGCGGTGCGTCAGCGGAGTGGATTCCGGACGCGACGCCGCCCCAGGCGCGCGCAGTGTAGGAGTAGCGCCGCTCGACAACGGCGCGCCCCTCTCTTCCCGGCAGGTTCCCGTATGGATAAGCGAACGACCGCACACGATACAATGGCAATAACGCGGCGAGCGCGCGCTCGCAACGAGAGAGGTCGTCCTCTATAGCAACAGCGCTCTCCTCACCATAGCGCAGGTGCGCGGCGCCATGCGACCCTATCTCGTACCCGCGCTCCACGAGATATCTAAGCTTCTCAAGCGCATACGCCGGCTGCCCGAACACGGCCTGGCCGCCGCCGGCGTTCACGAAGAACGTCGCGGTCACGCGATACCCAGGATGCTCGCTTGCGAATCGCTCCAGGACGCCGAGCGCACAGGCGGGATCGATAGTGCCGTCGGGCAGCGCGCGAAACTGGTCGGCTGTGCTGTCGTCGAACGTGAGCACCACCGACGGTCCGAGCGTCGCGTCGATGCTCCCGCTCGCGTACTCCGCGAACGTCCAGAGACGATACCGTTGCATGTGTAGGTAGCCGAGCATCTCCTCCAACCGGCTTGGGCTTATGGCGTAGCGTGTCTCGTGCATCCGTACGCCATGGAGCATGAGGATCGGCGTCCGCAAAGCACGTGCCGGCTTGTGCGGTCCGCCAGAGTGTATCCCTCTAGAACATTCCTCTTCTACTATGGTTACGAATGGCCTTCTGCTCGTTACTTGTGCAATTCTCTCCAGTGCACTAATTCTTTCCGTTGTGCTCCCTCGTTGCGCTCTCTTCATCGATTCCCTGTTCTGCTGGAGTGCCGAGACCGGAAGGAGCATCACGCTCGCAATGAGCGCGCAGGAGACCGCTCGCCGGAGAGAGGATTCGCTCATCGTGGCTCCTTGAGAAGTTCATCGAGCGGACGGACCGGCGGTGTCTTCGTTTGGGGCGGCGAAGCCTGCGTAGCGTTTGGCGCAGGAGTGTTCCGTAACGGAGTATTCTGTAACGGAGCGTTCTGTGGCGCATACTGCGGTTTCGATGGCGTGAACTGCTGGTGGATAACGGTCCGCAAACCATACTCTCGCACCTGCGGCTGGAGCACGTTGAGCCAGTAACGGATAGTGCTGACCGAAAGGAAGCCGAGAAGCAGGCCGATGCCGATCCTCTTGACCGTCGACCACCGGCCCGCCTTGCGCAGCTCGAGCTCGAGACCGTGTATCTGTTGTTCGAGAGTGTGCAACTCCATGCCGAACGCGTTCTCTGTGTGCTCATACTCGTGCTTGATGAGTTCGTCAAGGAGCGCGTGTGCCTGGCGCAATTGCTTGCGCTTGCCGAGCGTCCACACGCTACAATAGACGCTCTTCTTGAGCGCATCCAGCGTCCCGTACGCATCGTAGCAGCAGTATCCCGGAGGCGGTGGTTCATAGGTGTGGAAGCGCTGCAACGGCATGCTCCGGGGAGCGCAGAGCGGGCAAAATGAGCATCGGTGCAGGACCCGGTGCTCTTGCGCATAACGCGGCGCTCCTCCGGAATCAGCATCACAGAGACGCAAGGTTTGCGGCGGTCACTGGTCAAGCGCGCCAAGCGCTTAAGAAGAAGGAAGACCGCGCATGGTGTATGCTGCATGAGAGTTTCCTCTTCCTTCCCGGTGTGCAGGCCCGCACAGAGCGGCGCCTCTGGCAAGAGGGCATCCTCACCTGGGACCACCTCCTCGATGCATCCTCCATCCCAGGTGTCAGCAAGGAGCGGCTCTCGTTCTGGAAAGGGCGCATCCGCGCCGCGAAGCAGGCGGTCGAGTGCGACGACGGCATAGTCGCGATGGCGCGCCTCCTCGGTACGAGGTACGCCTGGCGGCTCTACCCCCACCTACTCGACAATCCCCGGTTCCTCGACATCGAGACCACAGAGTACTGCAACCAGGTCACGGTGGTGGGGGTGTCAGACGGCGATTTCTACCAGGCCTTCGTACGCGGCCGCAACCTCGACGTGCACCGTCTGCGGGCAGCGTTCAGAGATGCGACCTGCATCATCACGTTCAACGGCAGCAGCTTCGACCTCCCGATTCTGGACAGGAACTTTCCCGGCGTGCTGCCGAACGTGCCGCACATCGACCTGCGCCACACCTGCGCGCAGGCGGGGTTGCGCGGCGGGCTCAAGATGATCGAGCGCCACCTCACAATCCGGCGTGGGGACGCCATCCGCGAGATGGACGGCGCCGATGCCATCCTGCTCTGGTACCGCTATCGCCTCGGCGACGAGAGCGCGCTCCAGCGGCTCGTGGACTATAACGCAGCGGATGTCCTCAACCTCAAGCCACTGGCCGATATCGTCATTCCCGCGCTCTGGAACCATGTCCGAGACGGCACGCCGCTGCCGTTCCCACCAGTGGCTTCGTTGCCGCAACTCTAGGATGAGAGCCTCTTATGAGAGTCTCTTCTCTTTCACGAGAATCATGCGCCGGAGGTGGATATCACTAGGCCTCTTGATATGACCGCCCCGGAAGTCGAACCAGACGCGGTAGAAGGTCGCGCGGTCGAGCGCGCGCACCCTGGCGAGCTCCGGGTCGGCGAGGTAGATGCGCCTCTTGTCGAGGCCGACCACGACGGAGTAATGCCCTTCATCTGTAGAGAACCAGTCGACAATAGGTGGGACGCCCCGCCTGAGCTGCCGCTGGATATCGTCGAACGATGCCGAATCCTTGATGCTCGCTGTGAAGCCGAGCTGTTTCGCGACACGCACGAGCCGCTCTGCCGTCGTCCCGTGCTTACGCGTTGTCCGGGCGAGCCGGCCGATGCGCCGCTGCGAGATGCGTTTCCCATAATATGCGAAGAGCATCTCCAAGCAGGCGGGACCGCAGAATGCGGGCAGCTGCCGGACCGGTTTGATAGGGAGGAACCGTGTTGTTCTTGTTTCTCGTTGCTTCGTCCTGCGCTTCATGCACCTACTGAAGAGAGCATTCTTTATAAACATCATCGGTTTTCAGAGGGCGATGACGAACAGGATAGGCAACAAGACAGCAAGACCGTTACCCTGCCCACGCTGCGGTAGGCCGGCGACGTACGGCGTCTTCTGCAAAGAGTGCATCCAGATGGTCCACCCGCTCGTGACCGGCATCAAGCCCGGCAAGCTCGTGCTCTGCGCGTCATGCGACCGTAGCAAGCTCCACAGCGACTGGAAGAACACGTCACTGGCAGAGGCGCTGCCGCGCGTGCTCGCCCCCGGCCTGCGGTTCGCTGCTGACGTCCATATCACGAGCGTGGAGTTCGAGACACCGCAGGAGATCGTGCGCAAGCCAGGCATCAAGCGTACCACGAGCGTGCTCACCGTGGTCACTGGGCGTCATGAGGACGTCAAGATGGACTACGAGGAGGAGTATGACGTGCCGCTCGCCTATGAGGTCACGGTCTGTCCGCTATGCGGCAAGAGGGGGAGCGCCTACTACGAGGGCATCCTCCAGGTGCGCCATCTCACGCCAGCGGTCCGCCGCGACATTCTCGAGTACCTGCGCGCTCACAAGCAGAAGGGGCTGCGCCTCGCCAAGGAGGTCCCAGTCTCGACTGGCAGCGACTACTACCTGTCAGACCAGCGCTCGGTCCACCACCTCGCGAAGCAGCTCCATGCTCATTACGGCGGCGAGCTCAAGATCAACGCGCAGCACTTCAGCCATGACGTGCACGCGGGCAAGAACCTCTACCGCGTCAACGCCTACCTCGAGATCCCGGAGTACGCCAAAGGGGATGTCATCGCGCGGGACGACGCCTACTACCTCGTGCTCGGCGTGAGCACGCTCGTGAAGGCGGAGAACCTCGAGACCGGCGAGCAGGAGAGCTTCCCCTATCGTAAGGGCGAGGCAACGCTCCTACCGGTGAAACGGACGCAGGTCATCAACCTCAGGCCGGTCGAGGTCCTGCACCCCTCCACGTACCAGGAGGTCCGGCCGGTGAACAGCAAGTACGCGCCAGCAGAGCTCGACAACGGCCAGGAGGTGAGCGTCGCGTTCGACAAGCACCACCTCTTCCTCATCCCGGACACCGAGGAGCGGGAGGTCGTCAAGCGCAAGAGGCAGCGCCACAGCCAGAAGCGCAAGAAGAAGGACGACGACCTAATCAACCCGAACTAGAACTATTTCATATAACAGGGCCACCTTGGAGTAAACCAGGAGGCGACCCGATTTATGCAGGGCCGCCGACGTACAATCACGGAACGGAGTGAGTTAAAACCTCCGTGGCCTGAAAAGGAGACACGTATGCCACACTACTACGACGTGAAGCAGGAGGCGCCGCTCAAGCCGAGGAAGATCATGGTCTCGGCGCGCGGCCAGAAGATCGAGCTCTGGAGCGGCGCTGGCGTCTTCTCCAAGGACGAGCTCGATGATGGCACCAGGTTGCTCATCGATGCCGCAGTCATCCCGCAAGGTGCCAAGGTCCATGACCTCGGCTGCGGCATCGGCGTTGTAGGAGTTATCATCAAACTCGCCGAGCCGAGCTGCAGCGTGATCGCGAGCGACGTGAGCGAGCGCGCGGTCGAGCTCGCGCGCAAGAACTCGCAATTGCACAAGCTCGATATCGACGTCCGACTCTCTGACGGCTACGCCGCGGTCCCGGAGCGGTTCGACACCGTCCTCTTGAATCCGCCATATGTCGCTGGGCGCGAGACCATCTACCGTCTCATCCAGGAGGCGCACGACCACCTCAAGCCCGGCGGCACGCTCCAGCTCGTCGCGCGCCACAACAAGGGCGGCGAGACCTTGAAGAGACGGCTTCTGGAGATTTTCGGCAACTGTGATGATTCTCGACGGGCGAAGGGGTATCGAGTGTATATGGGCTGGAATGGATAGAGAGGAGAATTACCCACTTCTCGCGGTTCGCATAAAAATACTGGCCTCGTCGCGTAGTCGTCGGTGCAGCCCCCGGGACCGTCGAATCTTTCAGTATAGGATTCTGTATACTGATTCGCTACATTTATATACTTGTTTAACTAAATGGATACTTCACCAAACAGCGACGGCGCGCACAACGCCGTCGAAAAAGACATCAGCAGAGCACCACCGGGACACCGCGCTCTCCACCACGGAGCGCACACTTCTCGCGTAGGGCTCTCAACCACCAGGATTGAGACTATGGTCGTCGTACGCAAAGTATCGCCTGAGCAGTGGGCCTACGAGATCAACCGCTCGATACAACTGCGCATGACGCAGAAGACCAAGGCGCGGCAGCTCAAGTTCCGCTACTACGACAAGTTCATCAGCCAGATCATGCCGCTCCCCGTCATCATCGGGCTCACCGCCATCATCCTCATCGTGTACTTTTACGGCTGGAGAGACCTCGGCAAGCTCGCGCTCTCCTGGCTCGTGAGCGTCACAATCATCAGTACTTTCGTATACCACATGTTCAAACGGTTCGAGGCGGAGCTGGGATAGACCCTTTGCACCACCAACAATGACACAGCGCCAGCCAAGAACCGCTTGCTCACAGAACACCACAACACCAGGAAGGAACGCCACACTCCAACGCCATGCAAACGCATGACAACACGTGGATATGACTTCCTGCGACAAAGCGACCTCCAACAACGACAGAAGGACAGGCATCACGGAACCAGGCGCGGATACATACGCCTGCCAACTGCAAGGCAACAACAACGCAACGAACAACAAACGCCTGAATGGCGCGCGAAGATTGTAGCCCTACGACAGACCACGAGACCAGTCCAGAACTGCGAACGCATCCAGCACCGAAGAACACCCGTGCACAACGAACACTTCGGTCGAGAGATGCCCTGGCAGCGTCGGAGAGGAAACAGGAAAGAGAGAACACAGCGCGACAGCGACATCGGTCGCCGGAGAAGTAGGTACGAAGCCGAATGCCGGTACATCCACTATCCTAGGAGCCCGCAAGGGAATGGATATGGATGGGCGCAGCACGACAGCGACATAGGTCGTGCAAAGAGACAGCAAGAAAAAACAAAGCAACGACAAAGCAAGAACAGAGGCGACAACATGCAACGAAAAGAACACAGCCTCACCGCCAGCGCGCAGAAGTTCGCGACCATCCATGCGGCATGTGAGCGCACATAAGAGGTTTCTTTACTTATACATCCTTCTTTTCATTTCATTCTAATGATGGATACACCGCGCTTCAGTTTGAGAAGGGACGCCTTGGAGTAAATCCGGGAGAACCGCCGATTCGCTCGGAAGCAGAGCTTCCGGCGCGCCGGTAGCGAAGCGCTACCGTGCGCATGCAGGCGGTTTGACGCAAATGCTGCAAGGAACGAGCAGTTTATACTCCACGCCCTTAGTTCAGAAACTGTATCCTAGAACCCGTGGACCTGGTTGTACTCCCTCATCGACCAGTCGATGACCCGACGCACGTCAGAGGAGATGGTATGCTTCTGTACCGGTCGGTCGATGATCCGGCGCGGATGATAGAAGGGAGCTTTGTCGTCTTCGTGGCAGATGAATTCCACGATATGGGTCTTCGCTCCGTTCCTGAGATCGACTGCGACCCGGAACGTGCCCACGATATAGGGAGGACGACGATACTTACCTGGTACATCCTGGGGGTTATCGAACCACGCGATGGCGCCGGTCCGGCTATCAAAGGAGAAATTCGCCGCGGCGCAGGGGAGCCGTTGCCATGCGCTGGCATTCCCCCCGATGCTCTCCTCAGCCAACAGCCGCTGCATGCCGCCGCGCGCTGCGGAGGTCATGAGCGCGACATTGTGCTTCACGAAAAGGTCCATGGTCTCACGCTATACTATCGAAGTATATCGAATTTCCCATCACATGACCTTCAAGAGCATATAGGCGTACTTGTCGGCCACGCGCACGCTCTCGTTCGCGTCGGTGTACTGTAGGATGATGCAGTTCGGATTCTCTGACCAGCGCGTGATGACATCCTCCTTCCCCTCGATGAACTGTATCACGACGCGGTCCGGGGTCGCGTTGTTGCAGTCCAGGATCGGCACATCGACCGGCACGCTCGGCGCCCGAGAGAGCGCGCTGTGCGTGTAGAGATTGAAGAGGTTGTACTTCGAGCCGAGCAGGCGCGAGACCTCGACCGCCGCGACCACGACCTTTGAGGGCGCCTCTGGGTCGACGCTGATGGCGACCTCAGCGGGCCTGCGGTAGATGGGCAGCGTCGCGTTCGGGTCGCGGACGATATCCTCGAGGTCCCTCGGATGGTTGTAGAACGGGATGACGTACGCCTGGCCGCGCACCTCGACGCGGGTCACCCACAGCCCTCCCTGCGCCTTCGAGAAGTCGAACCCGTTGTAGCGGTTCTGCTCCTGCTGTGCCTGCTGCGAGTACTTCTGCCAGGCAACAATCCCGACGATAAGAAGCAGGACGATGCCGAAGGCGAGGAAGAACTTCCACACCCCCTGCGTTCCGCTTTGCGCCTCCTCAGTACTGTCCTTGGCGCCGCCCTTCTGCGTAGCGGCGTGCGCAGTTGAGTGAGAATGCGTCCGCTTTTGGGTAGTTTGCTTGTGGCGCGGGTGGGCTGCCATGGCTCACGACCCGGGGACTTGGCCATCCTTGAGGATGTCGTAGTACTCGAAGATGATGCGGTCCTTGACGCGCATCAGGTCACGCTGCGCCGCGTTCACGACCAGGCAATTGCCGTCGAGGACGACCGACGTCTCGTTGGTCGCGTTGAAGAGCACCACCGCCATCTGCGGACTGGCCTTGCTGCAGTCGATGACCGGCAGCTTGTAGCGCGCGTCCTCCTGTGACATTGCGTTGAACATCTTGTCGGGGACTGCGAGGCCGAGCTCCAGGCGGGCGTAATCCACCATCGCTGCGTCCTCGACGCTTGTGTTAGGGTCGGCGCTGAGCGCGATCTGCTGCGCGCCCTTGAGCAGGTCGATCGCTGCAGGGCTGATGTTGAGCTCGGCGACCTGGACCGGGAGGTTCTGGAACTCGACCTCCTGGCCGTTGATCTGCGTGACGAGGACACCAGCGCCGTTGCCGAGGTCATGGTAGACGAACTCGTACTTGCCGTACTTCATCTGGGTGGTGCTCCCCGTGTCGCCGCGATAGATGAGCACCTCGAGCACCGAGAACACCATGAGCGCGACCATGAACAGGCTGAAGTAGAGGATCTTGCGCTGGCGCCGCTTCTCCTCAGCATGGTAGTCTATCCTTTTCGAGCGGGGTTTCATACGGAGCTGGCGCACGCCCTCGTTTTTAAAGATTGCGAAGGCTCACCAATACGGGTTGTAGGTCGGCGGCCACGGCGGATAGACAGGGTCGACGACGAGAATAGGTCCGTGAATAGGCACGGGGACGGGTCCTGTCGGCGGCGCGACGAAGGGCTGTTGCGGCGACGGCAGTATGGTGAACCCTACGGTCGCAAAGCTCATGACGCGGGATGGCCTATGCCGAGGTTGCATGCTCGCTGCGCAGCCCTGTCCGTACCGGCCGTACAGCAGATACATGCTATCGCAGAGACGGGTCATGTCGTTCCATTCGCGGCCGGGCGCGCTCATCGTGATAACGTCGAGCTCCGCGAACGATAGGCTGGTGACGGGAACATTGCGATGGTCGTCCGGCGAATAGACGTTGATGAGCGGGAGGTCCGGGGGGGCGCTGCCGCGGGCCCCAGCGCCATGTATTGCGCTCAACAGCGTCAACGTGCAGAGGAGGACGATGAGAGGCGAGCTCTTCATGCCATACGGAAGCGTGACGGAACTTTTAAGCTTTCCTTCAGTATCTTGACGGACGCGCTCGTTCTTGACAAAACTTTAAAAACCGCTCTCGGTGTCCTTGGAGGATGATCCGGCCGGACAAGGAGGTCAAGCGCGAGTTCAAGGGCGTCGCGAGCGCGCACCCCGACCGCTTCTACGCGACCCGCGTGCTCAAGGCAGAGAACTTTCAGCGCAAGCGGTGCGCGTGCGGCACGTTCTTCTGGACGGTCAACGCCGAGCAAGAGACCTGCGGCGACCCCGGCTGCAGCGGCGGCTTCCGTCTCTTCGAGAACAACCCGGCCAAGCACACGATGACCTACGTGCAGACATGGCAGGCGTTCGCGGCGATGTTCGGGAAGAAGGGATACAAGGTCATGAACCGCTACCCTGTGGTCGCGCGATGGAACCCGACGATGGAGTACACCATCGCGTCCATCGCGGCGTTCCAGCCGCACGTCGTGAACGGCGAGGTCGAGCCGCCTGCGAAGCGCCTCGTCATCCCGCAGTTCTGCCTACGCTTCGGCGACATCGATAACGTCGGGATCACCGGCAGCCATATGACCGGCTTCATCATGATCGGCCAGCACATGTTCGTGCCGCCGGAGGAGTGGGACCTGGATATCGCATTCCAAGACCTCTACGACTGGTTCACGACCGGCCTCGGCCTGCCGAAGGAGGAGCTCACGCTCCATGAGGACGCGTGGGCCGGGGGCGGCAACTTCGGCCCGTGCATGGAGTTCTTCTCACGCGGTGTCGAACTGGGCAACCAGGTCTATATGCTCTACGAGCAGACGCCCGATGGAGACAAGGACCTCAAGCTCAAGGTGCTCGACATGGGCATGGGCATGGAGCGCAACGCGTGGTTCTCGCAGGGCAAAGGGACCGCGTACGACGCGACGTTCCCGCTCGTCATCCGCCGCATCCTCGAGCGCACAGGGCACACGCCGGACGCCGAGCTCCAGAAACGGTTCCTCCCGAAGGCGTCCTATCTCAACATCGATGAGGTCGATGACATCAATGCCGCATGGCGCCGCGTCGCGGACGAGCTCGGTGTCGGCACCGACGACCTGCGCCGCGCGATCGAACCAATGCAGGCCATCTACAGCATCGCGGAGCACGCGCGGTCGCTCCTCTTCGCGCTCACCGACGGCGGTCTGCCGTCGAACGTCGGCGGCGGATACAACCTGCGCACGATCTTCCGGCGGGCGCAGGGCTTCATCGAGAGGCACGGCTGGCCCCTCGACATGGGCGAGGTCGCGTCGTGGCACGCGGAGGAGCTCCAGGAGCTCTTCCCTGAGCTGCTCGAGGGCATCGAGGAGACGGAGCGCATCCTCGCCGTCGAGAAAGAGAAATATACAGAGAACAAGCGGCGGGCGCAGCAGGTGCTCGAGAACGAGCTCAAGAAGGGTGTGGCGAGCATCACGCTCGGCAAGCTCATCGAACTCTACGACAGCTGGGGCCTCCACCCCGACACCGTGGTCTCTTTCGTCAAACAGGCGACCGGCCAGGACATCCCGGTCCCCGACAACTTCTTCCTCCTCGTGAGCGAGCGGCACGAGAAGCAGGAGCAGAAGACCGCGACGCGCAAGGCGACGCATTTCCTCGTGGATGATGTCGAGAAGACAGTGCCGCTCTACCTCGATGCCTACGACCTGTTCGAGTTTCCGGCGACGGTCTCCAAGGTGCTCGACGAGCGCCACGTCGTGCTCGACCGGACCGCGTTCTACCCGACGAGCGGCGGCCAGGAGCACGACACCGGTGTCATCATCGGCGACGACGGCATTGCGCACAACGTCGTCGACGTCATCAAGCAGGGCGGCGTTATCATCCACGTCATCGAGGACGAGCACGGGCTCGCGCCCGGTGACGCCGTCCGCGGGAGCATCGACCGTGTCCGGCGCGAGCAACTGACGCAGCACCACACCGCGACGCACATCGTGAACGGCGCGGCGCGCAAGGTGCTCGGCAACCACGTATGGCAGGCCGGCGCGGCCAAGACACCGGAGAAGGCCCGCATCGACATCACGCACTACTCGGCGATCACCGACGACGAGTTGCGCCGCATCGAGGACGAGGCGAACCGCATCGTCGAAGCGGACATCCCGCTCGACGCGAAGCTCGTGCCGAAGCGCGACGCTGAGAGCGCGTACGGCTTCCGCCTCTACCAGGGCGGCGCGGTGCCGGGCAAGGAGATACGCGTCGTGAACATCCCGGGCTTCGACGTGGAGGCCTGCGGCGGGACGCACCTGCACCGCACCGGGGAGACCGGCCTCATCAAGATCCTCAGGAGCAGCAAGATCCAGGACGGCATCGTCCGCATCGAGTACGTGGCCGGCGCACAGGCGCGCAAGTACGTCGAGGAGCGCGAGGCGCTCCTGCACGAGATGGCGGCCCTCCTCGGCTGCGCGACCGCGCAGATCCCCTCGGCGCTCGAGAACCTCTTCGGGAGATGGAAGAAGGCGCGCAAGAACCGGCTCGACGAATGGAAGGACGCGCCGCTTGTTGCGTATAACGATGATGTTATCGCCAAGGCCTCGGAGATCCTCCAGACGCAGGCGCAGAACCTCGTCTCTACCATCCGGCGCTTCCAGGCGGACATCGAGAAGGCACTGAGGCAGTAATCTCCAATCCAGTCAGTTCTTACGAGTTCAATCTTTCGATGATTTTGCGCCTAACGTCGCGAGGCACTTCTTGGCGCAATGACCTGTCGTAATGGTGCCCGAATGCGGCATCGAGGAATCGTACTCCATCCATCTCGACGGGCGTGTCGTACCGCGGACGGCAATGCCAGTGCACGTGCGGTTCGGGAGCAGCCTCCTTGTACGCATCGTTCATCATGCACGTCCAGTTGAACATGCGCGCGCCGAAGGCACGGCGCACAGCGCCCTCCAATCGCTTGACGACAACGGTGAAATCAGTCCATTCGGCCGGTGAGAGCTCAGAGAGGGATGCGGCATGACGCTTCAGGTCGACAACGCCACGGCCGAGATAACTTTGGTCATACGCCAACGACACCCTCCAGAACTTGGTCTCGAATATCAGATGCTCCGGTTCCGCGGTGTAGTGCGAGCAAGAGACCATGTGTCCTCACATGATCTTGCTCATGCGCCCAAGCGCGTCTTTCGGCCGCGCCTCGTCCTTCAGCGCGAAGTAATGCTCACGGAGTACCGCGAGACGGTTGAAAGAGAGCCATTTCCTCAGGCGCTTGAGCAAGTGGATGTTAGCCATGAGCACCGCGCGTAGAGCGCTGCTTTAAAAGATTTACGCTGCGCTGACCGTCGCTTACTGCGCAACGTTTATAAAAGACCGGCGTTGCCTCTCTCCTCATGGTCTCCGAGAAGCACAGGCGGCTCTTGCGCGAGCAGCGCGAGCGCAAGGAGCAACGACGTCACGAGACCGCCCATCCTGCTGTCTCGGAGAGGAGCGGCCCGCAACCGGCTGTGAAACACAAGAGCGCCATCCATCGCGTCTACCACGACCATTACAAGCCGCTTCTCCTTTTTACACTTAGCATCCTGCTCGTGTCGCTCTTGGTCATCGGCCACACCTATGTGACGACCGGCGACGTGCTCTACAAGGGCGTCTCGCTCTCCGGCGGCATCACCATCGGCGTGAGCACCACGGGCCTGAACGCGAGCGACATCAAGACGCTCGAGGACTCGTTGCGCACCGTCTATCCAGACAACGACGTCTCGGTGCGGGAGATCAGCGAACTCGGCACACAGCAGGGATTCTCGATCGAGGCGACGACCAAGACCAACACCCGCGAGTCGCTCGACGAGCTCTCGCAGGGAATCCTCAACCACATCTCTGCGGACATCCCTGACGTCAAGGACCGGGCGAGCGTCGAGGCCACCGGTCCGGCGCTCGGCGCGTCGTTCTTCCAGCAGACCATCAAGGCGATCCTCATCGCGTTCGTCTTCATGGGCCTGGTCGTCTTCCTCTACTTCGGCGAGCGCCTCTGGCAGAAGATCGTCGTCTTCATCCTCAGCATCACCGAGGCGTTCCTCATATGGTACGCCGCCTCGTGGGCGCTCGTTCTCCCCGCGGTCGTGCTCGGCGCCGCGCTCGTCATCCTCTACACGAGATACAGCATCCCGAGCGCCGCGGTCATCCTCGCGGCGGCCAGCACCATCCTCTTCACGATCGCCGTGGTCGACCTCCTCCAGATGCGCATCAGCACCGCGGGCATCGCGGCGTTCCTCATGCTCGTCGGCTACTCCGTGGACACGGACATCCTCCTCTCCACGCGCGTGCTCAAGAGCACAACCGGCACTGTCTACGAGCGCATCGTGGGCACCATGAAGACCGGCATCACCATGACCGGCACGACGTTCGCCGCGGCGGTCGTCTCGCTCATCTTCACGCAGAGCGCCGTCATCCGCGAGATCATGCTCATCATCGCGATCGGCCTCGTGGCCGACATCTTCAACACATGGGTCCAGAACTCCGGCATCCTGCGCTGGCACCTGGAGACGAAGGGCCGGAGAAGCGACAGCGCGTGAAGGAAAGATAGGAACAGAAAGGATAGACAGAAGGAACCGCGACAGAAGGGACGAAGACCATGAAAGCGAAGCGCATCATCACCCATCCACGCATCATCATCCTTCTTGTCATGCTCCTCCTCTGCATCATCGCGATCAACCCGCAGTTCCACGTCGACGGCGTCGCGATCCGCCAGGTCATCAAGGACAGCAGCGCGGCACAGGCGGGGCTGCAGAACCCGGGGCCGAACATCCCGCCGATGGGCCGCGAGCGCATCGTCGCGGTCAATAACATCCCGGTCAATGATGTCAAGGCGTACTACGACGCTATCGCTGGTTACCCCCCGAACCGGACGCTCACAGTCACGACGAACAAGAACACATACCGCCTTACCACGCAGCCAGACTACATCCTCGGCTACAGGAACGAGACATACTTCGACAACACGACCAACACCACGAAGACAGGAGTGGTGGCGTACAACGCGTCGGTCAACGGCACCAAGGACCTTGGACTCACCATCTATCCCGCGCCGCAGAACAACATCCGGCTCGGCCTCGACCTCTCCGGCGGCACACGGGTCATCCTCAAGCCGAAGGAGCGCGTCTCGCAGGATGATATCTCGCTCATCATCGACAACATCAAGCAGCGCCTGAACGTTTACGGCCTCTCCGACATCATCGTCCGCTCGGCCAAGGACCTCAGCGGCGACGACTATATCATCGTGGAGATCGCGGGCGCGAACAAGAACGAGGTGCAGCAGCTGCTCGCGCAGCAGGGCAAGTTCGAGGCGAAGATCGGCAACGACACCGTCTTCAAGGGCGGCAAGGACATCACGTACGTCTGCCGCAGCGCTGAGTGCAGCGGCATCGACCGCAACGTCGGCTGCGGCCAGTCCGGCACCGGCTACTCCTGCCGCTTCAGCTTCCAGATATCGCTCTCCCCGGGCGCTGCGCAGCGGCAATCCGACCTGACCAAGAACCTGAGCGTGAAGGTAGACCAGGGCGGGAATTACCTCGAGAAGCCCATCGACCTCTACCTCGACAACGAACTCGTCGACACGCTCCAGATCAGCGCGGACCTCAAGGGGCGCGCCGCGACCGACATCCTCATCAGCGGGAGCGGCGGCGGCACGACGCAGCAGGCCGCTGCCCAGGACGCGATCACGAACATGAAGCGGCTGCAGACCATCCTCATCACCGGCAGCCTGCCGGTCCAGCTCGATATCGTCAAGAGCGACGGCATCAGCCCGGTCCTTGGCAGCAGCTTCATCGACAACGCGATGCTCATCGCGCTGCTCTCCATCGTGGCAGTCACCCTCGTCCTCGTCGTGCGGTACCGCAGGCCGATCATCGCGATACCCATCATCATCACCATGCTCTCAGAGGTCACCATCATCCTCGGCTTCGCCGCATGGGTGGGCTGGAACCTCGACCTCGCCGGCATCGCCGCGATCATCATCGCCATCGGCAGCGGTGTTGACGACCAGATAGTCATCATCGACGAGACGCTGCAGGGCGGCGTCGCGCATGACGTGACGCGAAGCTGGAAGGAGCGCCTCGCTAAGGCCTTCTTCATCATCTTCGCCAGCTACTTCACGCTCGTCGCCGCCATGATCCCGCTCTGGTTCGCAGGAGCCGGCCTCCTGCGCGGCTTCGCGATAACCACAATCGTCGGCGTGACCGGCGGCGTGCTCGTGACGCGTCCTGCGTTCGCGACTATCGTCGAGATACTCCTCAAGAAGGATGAAGAAGATTAATTTTAAAATCACCAGCGCATATCCGCGATTGCGCATCAACAATCAGTGCATCGGTATCACAACGGGCCCGTGGTCTAGTGGCTATGATGCTGCCTCGACATGGCGGAGGTCGCCGGTTCGAATCCGGCCGGGCCCATTCTATGGGTGCAGCAAAAGTAGTGAATGCCACAATCACGAGAGATGAGCGAATAAACTCTGATGACTGGAAAAAAGCATTCAAACCATCGTGGATACATTTTTGGATTGTATTAAGTTTACTGATAATCAACACTATTGATATTTTCACCCGAAGCAAATTTGATTCTCCAGATATCGTACATAACTGGTTCTTAAATCCGGTTCATCTGATTCTAATACATCTGATAAGTCGAGCGTGGCATTCGCAACATCCACAACTCTACGAAACGATTTATTTTATACCAACAATCCTTTATTATTATGTTCTTGCCAGCATTAGCAAAGGAGTGTATTTGGTTGCTAAGAATGCTAAGAAAGGATTGCGCGTTCTTGCTGTTTTGGTTCTCATTGCGCTTGCATAAATCCGTTACGTTCTAATATCCCATCATCACCCAACCCTTCATGGATGAGTATTATTCGAGCATCGCGCCGGGATACGACGCGCTCTACGGCGCGGAGCAGGATGAGAAACTGCGCGAGTTCCTCAGGCGGGCGCATATCCCGACGAAGGGAAGGATTCTCGACATCGGCTGCGGCACGGCGCGAAGCGCGCAGTCCTTCCCTCATCTCGATTGGCATGGCGTCGAGCCGGCGCAGGGATTGGTTGACCGCGCTCCGCAGAGTGCCAGGCCCTACATCATCCTGGCCCGGGGGGAGGCGTTGCCGTTCAACGACAACGAGTTCGACGTCGTCCTCTCGCTCACAGCGCTCCAGAACTATGACGACGCTGAGCAGGGCATCCGGGAGATGGGGCGCGTCGTGAAGAGCGACGGGATACTGCTCGTCTCCTTCCTGAAGAGGTCCGCGAAAGCGATGGCGCTCGACGCCGCGCTCCGGAAACACCTGCGTATCCTCGACTCCTGGGAGAGCGCGAAGGACATGATGTACATCTGCGCGTGCGGGACGTAACCTATTTATATCTCCCATCGTCGGATAGCCGTATGGATATCCTCGACTACCTCTGGACGCTCGTCAAAGCGTACAATCCGAACCAGTACGAGCGGCTCCTCGAGCGTCCTGGGCGCGACCTCCTCGCGTTCTTCCTGCTCACGCTCTCCCTGGGCATATTGGTCTTCCTCTGCGTCCTCATCCCCATGACGCTCAACTACACCGCGACGCTCGGCGAACGCCTCGGGCCGCTGACCCAATTCCGCTTGGACGCCAACGTCACAGCGGACGGCCTTGTGGTCGTGCTCGACCATCCCGCAGTCGTTATCGACCTCAACGCGAACACGACACCGCCGCAGACCATCACGCTCACGGACGACGGCATCCTCTATCCGGCGTTCTTCCTGTTCGGCAATGCGGAGCTGCCCTGGGATGAGTTCCACGACCTCAAGGCGCAGAGCCGGTCCGGGAACCGGCTGCTCAGCGCCATCATCCTGTTCATGCTGCCGAGCATCGCGTTCTGGTTCATTCTCCTATCGCTTGCGAAGATCTTCATCGTTGCCCTCCTCCTCGTCCTGCTCGGCTACATTGTTCCAAAGGTGTTCGGTTACAGCATCACTCTCCTCGATACGCTTAAGGTCTGCGCTCTCGCGCTGCCGAGCATCTTCATTCTTGATCTTGGACTCTATCCTGTCGCGCCGCTCTTCTGGTGGGGGTTCGCGCTCACCATCATCTATTTCATCATCGGGGTAGCCATCGTCAGTGAGCCACGGTCACGTGCTCCAGGGACTGCCAAACATGGTTTTGAACCGAAGGAGCGCCACCAGAGTACGCCTCTCCATCATCGCCAGCGATAAGCCGAATCGGCGTAGTGGTATAGCCCCATACATGCCTCCACGAGCATAAAGCACGAGCATAAAGTATAAAAGCAGCGCCACAAGCGTCTCTTCCTATGGGCTTCGAACCGTTCACCATACCGCGCCGCACCATCGATTCTGGGAAAGCAGGAGGAGAGGGAAGGACACGCGAGGAGCGCGTGAACGTGCTCGCCCAGCTCCTGCACCAGCGCGGCCTCACCTCGAGCATGACCGACGCGCGCCGTCTTGCGGAGGGCATGGTGGATGTGGAGCGGAAGGTCTTCGATCAGGCCAAGGGGGCATCGTCGCAGCGCAGCGCAACGGAGCCCGGCCAGCGTGCCGTAGCGAACGCTCCTCCGGCGCCGCCGAGCGTCTCATCATCGGCATGGCCGGAACGGTTCACGAAGTTCGTCGCCCAGGTCGCGGTCATCCACGAGGAGAGCGATGCGCAGCCGGTACCGCGCCCGGCCGCTGAACCGCAGGCAACCGCGAGCCCGAAGACCATGACATACGGTCGCGAAGAGCAGCGGCGCGTCGCAGAGGTACCCCATACCTCCGGCGGCAAACAACTCTTCTTCGCTGACGCGCCGCCCATCACCGCCGCACGCGGATACACCGGCCCACGACCGCAGACAATTGAGTATATGACACAGAAAACGGATTCTCCACGGCGAGGAGCATCGCTTCAGCCGTCGTCCGCACCGTCAGCGACTACCCGGCCAGCGATACCTCAAACTCCTCCTCCGAGCCCTGTCCCTGTGCGCGAAAGCGTCACCATCGCGGTCGAGGACGCAGGCGTCAAGGTAATAGTAACAAAAGAGACGCCTGACGCGACCGTGGTCCAGGAGAGAATGGTCATCGAGGATACAACGCCCTCCGTAGTACCATCATCACCTGCACCGCTAACTCCACAACCCTCTCTCGCACCTTCGCCGCCTCAAGAGACGGAAGAACCGCCTGAGAAACCTATGAGCAAATCCGCCTCGCCTGATGCTGTCGATCTCTTTGAGTTCTTCAAGAAGAAAGAATAATTCTGAAGGATAACATGTGTGTCAGCCTATCTTTGCCTGGTGCTCTCGTCGGCAGTCTCTCCACGGGAAAACACCGCAAACTATATAAATAATAAGACACTCTATAGTGGTAACATAGGCCTTAGGGGGATATCATGGGCATTGCCATCAAACGCATGATGCTGTTCGCCATCGCGCTCGTCTTCGCGGCATTCTCGTTGCAGAGCGCCTTCGCGTACGGATACGACGGATACTACGGTAATGGCTACTACGGCAACGGCTACGACGGGAACAACCGCGGCTGCTACGGCGGATGCGGCTACCCGATCTACCAGGCCGGCTACTGGTCCAACACCTGGAGCTACGGCTGGTCGGGCTGGAACTACAACCGCGTCTACTACCGCTACCATTACCCGTACAGCACCTTCAACTACTACAGCTACCCGAACTACCGGTACGGCGGGCAGTGGAACGCCCACTATGCGTATAACACCTACCCAATGACTGTCGCGTACCCGTGGCCAGGATACTACTGGTAAACCAAGCCAGTAAACAAAGGTAGTTGTGCCGCCTCAGTCGGGATGAAATCTCGTTCTATGCTTCGCAGTCGATTCTCGGAAGAAAGATAGCAAGCGGAACGCACGCTTGACCGCGGCGCAGAAAGTTATGGGCGTAATAGAGTAATTATGGGCTCTTCGTCTCTACGATAGTCTTGAGCGCTTCGACAAGCTTCAGGGTCTCGCGGTAGTAGTGGTGGTACTGCTCGCCCGCGATCGTCTGGATGTCGCGGTGGATGATGCCCTTGTAGAGGTGGTACAGCTCGCGCATCACAGGGAGGAGTTTGGCGTCGAGCATGCCCTTCTTGACCAGCACGCTCTCCAGGAGGTCGGGTACGCGCTCCGGACTGGCCGGCATCTCGCCCGCGCTCATGAGCGCGGCGTGGGCCGCGTCGATCGCCGCCCAGTAGAGGTCCACCGTCGCTGAGAGCAGGTGCTGCTGCGCGTTGCGCAGCGTCGCGCCGGTCCGAGCATAATAGACGTAGATCGCCTCGCGGCTCGGTCGGATACGGCCCTGGTCGAGGAGGAGCTGGACCGGCGTGAAGAATCCCTTGTCGATCAGCACGACGCCGTCGCGGAGCATGTTGATGAGCACGGGGTCGCCGGAACGGGCGTACTCCCAGAACGTGCTCAGTTTCAGCGTGTTGATGTGGAGGAGCGGCGAGACCTTGCTGACGCACTTCCCCACGATGAGGCGGTACGCCTCGGTGACCTCCGGCGTCACAATCCTGTCGACGTCGTCGATGAGGAGGAGGACGTCGATGTCGGCGTGGCCGGTCGTCGGGTGGGTGGTGCAGCTGCCGAAGAGCACCGCGGACTTGAGGAAGTCGCCGAGCTCCTTCTCAAGGAGGTTCGCGAACTTGAGCGCTTTCGCATGGTCATCCTTTTTCGGGGCCTTCTGGCTCACCCGTTGCCTATGCTGCACAGAGAACTCTGCCACCCGCTCACACCTCTTTTTCCTGACTTAGCACGATGCTATATTTAAAGGTTATGCGTAAGCCGACTGCGTTGAAAGTCTCGCTTCGCGTGACTGCGGAGCATCTATGCTCCCGCAGGTCTGAACTCGACCGAGGGCTGCGGCCACAAAAGGGACAAAATCCCTTTGTGCCAGGATTCGCGTTGTTGCTGGCGAATCCTCGGCATCTCGGTCTCGTGATTTGCTCCAAGGCAGTCATTCAGCCTTTCAACGCGGAGTAACATGAATCTCTTCTCTAGTCGAACCCGACTTCGCTCCATGGCTGCCAGTCGTTGCTCGGGACGTACGCGCCGATGATGTATGTTGTCGGGTTGAGATGACTGAAGTAGCTGCGGTGCATGCCGCCCCAGGCCCCCAATCCCATCGGCTCCCCCGGCGTGACGCTCCGGACCGGCGCGCCGAACGCCCGCCAAGTCTCGGTGAGGATCCTTCCCTGGCCGAAGCCTGCGGTATCCTCCTCATGCCCCTCAGCGATGATGTGGCCGTCGAAGCCTACCTTCTTCATCTCCATGACAAGGCCGGCGACGTCGAAGCTGCCCTGACCCGCCGGCAGGTGCGCGTGCTCACCGGTGATGGAATCAACGACCTGGACGCCACCGACAACACCCTCCTTGACCATCCTGACCGTCTCCTCCTTCATCCAATTGTTGAAGCGCTTGAGGTGCTCCTCGTCGGTCTCTCCGTCCTTTCGCGCGTAATGCTTGTACCACATCGCGAGATGGCTGGTGTCGAGCATCCCCTGGATGTGATTCTTCGACGCCTCGACCGCCGCATCCTTTGTATAGCCCTGCGCGACCAGCTTCTCAGCCATCTTCTCGCGGGATTTCTTGATGAGCTCGATGAACTCCTCAGGGTGGCCGCCGTACCCGTCGCCGGCCCATCCGATCTCCGGACCGATGTAGATCGGCCTCTCGAGCTTGCGCTCCTTGGTGACGCGCAGCGCGTCCACGCCGAGTTCGGCATAGCTGTCGAAAGTCTTCTCCTTGGCGAAGTGCTGCGGCGTGACCACATTGGTCGCGAGGTCCTCAATCTGGCGTAATTGCATCTTCGCGGAGAGCGTCTGCTCCTGCTGGCCTCGGATATGCTCGTTATAGCGCTCGATACGCGCCTGCATCGCTTCGCTCGGCTTCATTGAGAGCAGGCGTTCGCGCTCAGTGTTTGATGCGCCCTCCTCGCGTATGATGTTCTGTATGATCCACTCTCGTCTCGCCGTCGGCTCCAGCGAGTCCTCGAACCCCTTGACGAAATCGCGCTGTTTCCGCATGTCTTCGAGCCGATTGTACATCTCGTCGAGGTTGTAGCCGTAGAACGAGACGTGGCCGCGTGCCTGCGCGAGCTGCGTCAGGAGCTTCTGGCGATAGAACCACTCTTCGGGCTTCAGCTCGTCATCGCCGGAGCGGTTGTTGCGCCTGTTGAACTCCGCAGTGCGAATCTTGATATCGTCCCAGTTGAGGTGGTCGACCTCGAGCTGCCCCTTCTTGTCCATGAGCGGGACGAGCCGGGCGTACGCGTTCTCCTCATCAGGATTGACATAGTTGCCCTCGATATCCACGAAGTCGTTCAGAGCGAGGACCCGGCCTTTCCTGTCCGGCTTGCCGGCGAGTCTCATGTCCCTCGCTGTGCGGTAGCGCGGCAGCGTGATCTTGTCGTCAGTATTGACCACGGACTCGCGGACCGGGTCGCCGGTGCGCTTGTCCAGGAGGTACTTCTGCATCTTCGCCTCCTTCTCGTCCTTGAGCTCCGCAGGCGTGTGGCCGAAGAACTCCTTCTTCTTGTTCCAGTCGGCGTCGATGACTGAACGGCTGAACTCCTGGCTCCAGAGGTCGACGCCGCCGCCCTTGCTGACGTCGGCGGCGAAGCGGATAGCGTCGCGCACCTTGTTCATGTCAGCGGCGCGCTTCTGCTCAGAGAGGCGGCCGCTCTGCGGGTCGAAGCCGGCGAGGCCGCTGATCTGCCCCGGCGAGAGTTCTACCCCGATGATATCGACGCCGGTGGACTTCGCCTTCTCCTGGAGCGCCTTGCGGACGTCCTTGCCGTAACTCGAAGGCCCTGAACTAATCCCGCCAGCGCGGCTTCCTCCGGCGCTGAAGATAATCTGGATCTTGCTCGCGCCCATATGGATGTTCTTCTCGAGCTCCTGCAGGATGTTGCCCTGGCCGACGTCGATGCTCGTCGCGCCGATCTGGCTGATGGGGATGAGCGGCTGCTCGATGTCCGGCGCAGAGACCGACTCTGTGGGAGAGACCGGCCTCTCCTCGAACTCGCGGTCCATCGCGTTGAAGTAGCTCGTCATGAACTGGACCATGCATCACCTGACGCTGTGCAGTCTCTTATCCTGCATCCTTTATCCTGTATCCTATATCTGTGCCGACGCTCACCACGCTGGCATGCCGTGGGCCTTCTTGTAGAGCTTGAAGACCATGAATGATGTCTTGGCGGCATCCTTCGCCGCGTCTTTCGCCGCGCTCGATGACCCGCGGGGGCCGTGCCTCTCCTCTTTGGTCGGGAGGAGCTGGCCGCCGAAGGGCAGGAGCGCCATCTCCTTGAAGCCGTCGAAGAGCGCGGTGAACGGCTCGAAGAAGTTCATGGGTTGCCTCTTCTCCTTCTTCGGCCTCTTCGGCTCGTCCTCCTTCGTCTCGTCTGAGGGGAATGTCTCGCCCGCCTCCTTGAGGTACTCCATGAGGTCGTTCCCGAGCGCCTCCATCGCGTCCTTGACCGATGAGTCTATCATCTGGATGAGCTCCAGGGTCTCCTTGTCGCGGTACTTGAGGTAGGCGTCGATGTCGCTCTGCGTCCAGCCGTACGCCCGCAGGCTGAACTCGACGCGCCCGAAATGGGCCGGGCCGCGATTGCCGCCATCTGCGGAGAAGACCATCTGCGGCGAAACACGGTAGTTGAACGTCGCGAGGATGACGGGATAGATGGTCTGCTCCTTGCCGTCCGGCCCCTTGACGCTGTACCCCCTGTCCATGGCCGGACGCTTCGCGAGGAATTCGATCTCCATGAGCGCGCCCTCGAAGCTGCTGATGAGTTCAGGATTATGGTCGTACTTGTCCGGCGCGGTGAGCTTCTGGACGTTGCGCAGGTATGGCCGCACCCAGGCGGCGTACATGCGGATGACCGCCCAGTGCTGGCGCAGGTAGCGCATCGTGAAGCGCTCGCGCACCTTCAGCTCCTTCTCCGTCTCCTTGCGCCACACCATGTAGAGCGCGAGCTTGCGCCGGAGGACCTCCTTCACCTTCTCGTTGAACTCCTTCGCCTTCTCCCCGACGACCTTGTCCACGTCGCCGTCGTCACGGACGTACGTTGCGTAGAACAGGTCGGGCAGCGTCCCAAACCCGAGCTCGCGCGCCATGACGTAGATGTTGGAGCCGCTCTTGTTGCCGCCCTCGACGAAATCGACCCAGTAGCCCTTGAGCGCGATATCGGACGCCTGCTTGCCCTCGGCCGCCTCCTTGTAGAGGCGCAACCGCTCCTTGATGATGCGGATCTCGCGGACGATCTGGAAGAGTTCCTTGACCATGCGGCCGATCAGGCCGAGATAATTCGACGCCTTCTCCTGCTGGAGGCCCTTGCGCTGCTCCGTCATCCCCCAGAAGCTGCTGTTCTCTGACGCGGAGAAGGTGTCGAGCGTCTTGATGATGTCTCCGTACCCCTGGTCCTGCAGGAGGTGGTTGTAGACCCAGAAATAGGTGTGCTCGATTGTCGCGTTCTGACTCTCGTAGACGAGACGGTAGCGACGCAGCGGCTTGGGGAATCCGGTATAGACATACCCACCGAAGCTCGACGCGTTGAAGTCCTCAGCGATCTCTTCGGAGAACCCTACCTCTTTGAGGGCGGCACCCGCCTCTTTTTCCGCCATACGGGTTTTTCTCGTCAGGAGTATTTAAAATACTTTCCGTTGTTGTGGCGCGTTGAAAGTCTCGCTTCGCTCGTCCCGAAGGAACGCTGTTACTTTCCTTGCGAAGGGGAGCGCTGTTTTCTTCGCGCCAGCGACTCGTCGCTACGCTCCTCGTCCGGCCGTCGCCTCCTTTGATGCTCTTCGTCTGCGCCTTTCCTTCTGCTGCTCCGGCCTTCAGGCTGGCGCTGGCGAATAGGATATGCTTAATAGAATATGCTTGAGAGAAGCTGCCTTTTTGCGATGTCATGAGCGATAGAGGACCACGACGCTCCCGACCTGCTCGACGACCACCGACTTCGTGCTCTCTGCGAGCCGTTGCGCGAGCGCCCGTCGGCCGGCCTTCGACGCGTCTTCGGGAAGCGCTCCCTTGTGGAACCGGATCTTGATGAGGTGCTTGCTCTCCAGCTCGCGGTCGATGAGCGCGATATTCCCCTCCTGCACGCCGCTCTTGCCGATCTGCAGTGTGGGCTCAAGCCCTTTCGCTTTCGCGCGCAGCGTCCGTATGCGAATGTCCATGATGTCTGGGGACAGCACAATCTTTATAAATGTTCAGAAGGGAGGGCGAGGAGGCGTGTCATGGACCAGACACTTATCAATCTCGGGCTGATGATCATCTCCGGAGCGTTCGTGGCGCTCGTGGCCCGTCGGCTGCAGCAGCCGGTGCTGCTCGGCTACGTGCTCGCCGGCCTCCTCATCGGCCCAACAGCGCTCGGCCTCGTGCCGGACGCGAACGCGGTCAACTTCCTCGCCGATATCGGCCTCATCTTCCTCATGTTCATCATCGGGCTCGAGCTCGACCTCTCCAAGCTGCAGGATGTCGGCAAGATCAGCGTCGTCCTCGGCACTATCCAGGTGCTCGTGACGACGCTCGTCGCCGCGCTCCTCGCCCTCCCATTGGGGTTCACGCTCATCCAAGGGCTCTACCTCGGCCTGGTCATCAGCTTCTCCTCGACGCTCGTCGTGGTCAAGACGCTCACCGACATGAAGGAGATCGACTCCCTGCACGGCGAGCTCGCGCTCGGCATCCTCGTCATCCAGGACGTGCTCGCGGTGATAGGGCTATCGCTTCTGGGCACGCTCGGCACCGGCACGAGCGAGCACGCCGGCATGTCCTTCTTCGGCCTGCTGCAGAGCCTCACCGGCATCTCGTTGCCGGGTTTCGTCACGCTTATCGCCAATCTCGCCCTCTTCGCGGCCATCACGTATCTCTTCGCCCGCTACGTGATGCAACGCGCGTTCAAGGAGGCGATCGGCTCGACAGAGCTGCTCTTCGTGGTGACGCTCGCGGTCGTCTTCATCCTGAGCGCAGTCGCGGGCTTCTTCGAGTTCAGCGTCGCTATGGGCGCCTTCCTCGCCGGCATCGCGCTCTCCACCGCGACCTACAGCCACGATATCATCGGCAGGGTCAAGCCGCTCAAGGATTTCTTCCTCATCCTCTTCTTCGTCAGCCTCGGCATGCAGATCATCTTCTCCCACTTTGTCACCCAGCTGGCGCTGATCCTCTACATCCTTGTCGGCGCGCTCGTGCTGAAGCCGGTCATCACCTTCTTCATCATGAAGCTCTTCAAGTACAACAACCGGACCGCCTTCATGGTGAGCGCGCACCTCGCGCAGGTTGGCGAGTTCGGCATGGTGCTCATCGCGAGCGGCGCCGCTGCCTTCGTCACCAATCCGGTGCTGACCGGCGTGGTCATCGTCACCATCTTCACCATGACGCTCACCGCGTACGTCATCAAGTACGACGAAGAGATCTACCAGCTCGCCAAGCCGTTCATCGCGCCGCTCGACCATCTCTTCGGTACGGTGGCGGAGGAGCACCGCAACGTCCCGGAGAGGTACCAGCCGGAGGTTGTCATCATCGGCGTTAACCCGACCACGGCGGAGGCGATCGAGACGCTGAGCGGGAAGAAGCGGGTCCTCGTCATCGACTACAATCCCGTGAAGATCGTCAGCTACAGGGAGCGCGGCATCCCGACAATATGCACCGACGCGATGAACATGGACCTCTACGAGGAGATCGACTGGAGCAAGGCACGGGTGGTGGTCAGCGTCGTCCACGAACCGGCACGCAACCTCTTCGTCATCAAGAAGCTCCGCGAGGTCCAGCCCGACCAGAAGCGCCTGGCGGTGGTCGTGACCGCGCCGACCGACGACTGGGGACGGAAGTTCTACCGCGCCGGCGCGACGCTCGTCCTCATCCCGGACGTCATGGGGCGCCGGATGCTCAGCGAGCTGCTCTCTTCGGACGACCTCACGAACATCCGGAACATCGGCCGCGTCTACTACGAGGAGCTGCACAAGAACTTCGTGTTCATACGGGAACTCTGATTGGAACTCTAATCGGACCGTAACGCTTTTGAGGCGAGGCCGATTCCCGGGAGCATGACCACCTATAGGGACAGTATGCTCATCCTCACGACAGTGAGATGCCCGAACCGGTGCACGTTCTGCGCGTACGAGAATGACACGGCACACATCACCGCCGCTGTGCCGTCGCTCGAAGAGATGGTCGCGCAGACCGAGGATTTCATCGAAAACGCGCTCCCTCACATCACTAGGAACAACGAGGTATACATCGTTAACTCAGGAAGCTTCTTTTCGCACCAGGTGCCCCGTGAATACATGCGCTGGCTCGCGCAGCGCATCAAAGGGAGTGGCTGGGACCTCGTGGTCGAGTGTCGCGCCGACTCGAGGCTGGAGCGCTACGAGCGAGAGATCGCCGCGCTCGTGGGCGCGTCCCGGCGCATGACCATCGCCATAGGGCTCGAGGTCGCGGACGACGAGGTGCTGCGGCGCCTGAACAAGCGCTGCACACTCGGGCAATACGCTGCGATCGCGGAGAGGATACGGTCGCTCGGCGCCGAGGTCAAGGCGTACATCCTCATCAACCCTCCCGGCCTGCTCCCTCCGGAAGAGGCGAGGCGGCCATACAAAGAGAGCATCGACTCCGCCATCAGGAAAGCGTTCCAGACCGCCGATTTCGCCGTCGACACGATGCGGTGCACGACGCTCGGCCTCTCGCCGTTCTACCCCTACAAAGGATTGCGCCTAACAGACAACTGGTGGCCTATCAGTACCACAGAGGCGGCCGAGGTGGCCAACCAATTACGGCAGGTCTATCCTGCAGAGGTCGATTTCACCAACCGCCAGATCCACATGTGGTGGGGCGACTACTTCAGGAGGAAGAAAATCGCCAAGCCCATCGACTACAGCCGGCCTGAGAGCGTCATGGCAGCGCGTGAGAACGTGGCGCGCATCTGCGAAGAGACCATCGGCCGCAGGGGGGGCATCAGCACCGGCGTCAAGAAGCGGAAGAAGACGGAGAGTTGCATCTAACGCGTATTGTCTACTTATTTCAGGTGTATCTCGACGACGTCGCTGTCCTTCAGCTTGTGCGAGAGCATCAGCTTCTGTCCGCCGAACTTCGCGCTCCTGCCCCAGACGCGCGCGAACTTGAACTTCGAGATGAAGTCCTTGTGGAGCTTCTCGCACAGGGCGCGGATGGTGCCGCTGCGGAACATGATGAGCGGCACCTCCATGTCGGCCTCCTTGCCGGGTTCCTTGAGGTAGACGCTCATGAGGTCGAGCCGGTCGTAGATGAGCACGCGTAGCTCGTCGATGTGCTCCTTGCGCTGCGCGCTGATGCAGATGTCGGGATGGTACTTCCGCTGTATTGCGCCCAACTGTTCCTGCGTCACGAGATCAGTCTTGTTGAATACTGAGATGGCGGGCATGTACTTCCTGTTGTCCTCGATGCAGTCGATGAGCTCCTCGACGGTGATGTCCTGCCGGATGACCACGTCCGCGCTGTTGATGCGGAACTCCTTGAGCACCGCCTTGACGGTCTCGTCATCGAGCTGGGTGAGCTTACAGGTCTTCGCCACCTTGATGCCGCCGCGCGCCGTCTTCTTGATCCGCACGTCGGGGCGGCGCGTGTTGAAGCGGATGCCGACGTTCTCCGCCTCGCTGCGGATGACAGCGATCTCCTGCGGACGCAGGACATCGACGATGAACATGCAGAGGTCAGCGTTGCGCATAACAGCGAGCACCTCCTTGCCGCGGCCGCGCCCGGTGCTCGCTCCCCGCATGACGCCGGGCACGTCCAGGACCTGTATCTTCGCATGCCGGTAGTTGAGCATCCCTGGGATGACGGTGAGGGTCGTGAACGCGTAGGCGGCGACCTCCGATTCGGTGCCGCATAGGATGTTGAGGATGGTCGACTTGCCTGTGCTCGGGAAGCCGATGAGGATAACGGTGCCGTCGCCTGTCTTTCGCACCTGGAAGCCGTCGCCCGGGCCGCCGCTTGCCTTGGCGCGCGCCTCCATCTTCTCGCGCAGATGGGCGATTTTCGCCTTGACGAGCCCAACGTGATGCTGCGTCGCCTTGTTGTACTGCGTCTTGTTGATCTCCCGCTCGAGGTCCGCTATCTGCTCTTCATACGTCGGCATGGCGTTTGCACCTACGCTCCTGTTTTGCGTCCCCGCTTTTAAAAATTGCTCCGGAAACGATGATACGGGATTACGAGAGTTGTCTTCGAGGAGAATTTTTAAATACTCCCCGCGTCAGATGCGACCGAGGTGAGCATGATGCACAGGATCTCTCGAAGGGAGGCACGCCGGGGAGCGTATTTCTTCGTGATTGACGCGTTCATCGGGAGTATCATCATCATCGCGACAATCGTCGCCGTCTATTCGGGGTTCAGCTACAAGGAGGAATCGTCGCAGGTCGTCTACAGGGCCGAGGACTTCCTCACCGTGATAGACTCGACGCCCATCAGCAAGTACGGATACGCGTCCGGCCCCATCAACACGATGATACTGGACGGCACTATCGCGGACACCCGTCTCACGCTCCTGCAGCAGATGGTCCTATTCAACATAATCCACAACACCAATGCGGGCGTGATGGCGAACGACCTCATCTACAACCACACGCCGAGCGCGGTCGGTATCACTGTCATCATGAACCAAAACACGCTCGGCACCCGCAACACCTCTGGAGGCGTCGATGAGAAGGGTGCGAGCACCGTCTTCGTAGGCCAACGCATCGTCTTGCTGCGCGAGAGCGCGGCCTCGCTCTACCCGCCCGCCGTTGTCGAGGTGCATACATGGCAATGAACGTCGCCCGCGGTCTCCTGCGCCAACGCCGGGGCGTGTTCATGACCATCATGGCGATCATCGTGATGATATTCCTCTTCACCTACACCAAGGTCGCGTTCCCGCACTCGACGAACAGAGACGAGGACCTCAGCGCGGAACGGACGCGTATCACCGCCATGAACACCTACATCGGCATCCTCGAGAGCTACATCGTGGAGAGCACCAAGAGCGCAGGATACCTGGCCCTGGAGAACCTAAGCGAAATGATAGGCAGCAACTACGTCAATCTCACGACCATGAACGATCTCAACACATGGATGAAGAGCTGCATGATACTAAACAATGTTTCGATACCGCCGCCGATGTTATCCTCCCCTTGCATGTCCGCGAAGCAGACCATCAATTACTCCCTGTACAACCTCACAGAGCTTATCTACAGCGATATGAACATCAACACAACCGTCACGCTCAACAGCATAACGGTCAAGGACGGCGGAGACCCATACGAGGTCGTCATTCTCCTGAACGTGAGCTACGTCATCAGCGATGGGAGCGACATGTCGGGGGGGATGAACTTCGCGCGATGGAACACGACCACCATCATCAACGCGACGCTGGATGTCCGGGGCATCAAGGACCCGCTCTACATGTACGGCTTCCAGAACCAATCGTTCGTCAACAACATCTTCCCCTACCGGCGGTTCAACAGCACAGGCATCATCTTCGCGGGACTCAACGACACCGATGCCGACGGCAACTTCACCAAGGTATTCTATCCAAGGCGCCAGTACATCGCGTCCAAGTACGGTGTCTGCGTCCTGCAACGGTACATCAAGAACTGGTCGGTGCCGACATGCAACACGAGCTTGCAGTATCCCTGCTGCGGCATCGAGAGCGTCGTCAACTGGGATGAGCTGAACACCACCATCCAAGGGTACTCCTCCCTCGTCAATATGTCGTTCATCGACGCCGAATTCATCACGAACCGCGTGTATAACTGCAACGACAAGGTCGTGGTAGGGCTCAAAAACATGACAAGCACGCCGAAGTTCAGCATCAATAGGTCGCGTCTCGAGATGACATACTACCGCAACGTAACCCTCCCCTCGAATTTCTATAACTACTGCAGCTAGCCCAAATACCTCTACGCCCGGCGCAGAGAATGCCCCCGGGGCCATGCTGAAGGGTCCGGCCACGTGCGACCACGCGGGAATAATAACGAACCTTTATATAGGCACCTGCGGGGTTTTATGACGATGGTAGACGATGTGGTGACCACGGGGGTAGATGACCTGCTCCATTACCTGCAAGGAAAGGACCGCATACCGCTCCAGGACGTCGCGAACGTGCTTAACGTCCCAGTAGAGACAGTGCAGGCGTGGGTGGATTTCTTGGTCGAGGAGAAGATTCTCGGCATCGAGTATAAGTTCACCAAGCCTTTCATCTACATGAACAAGGAGACGAAACCTGAGAAGGGAAGGCTGCTTGAGACGACCGCCGTACCGATTGAGCAGATCAAGCAGGAGTACGAGGATCGCGCGAAGACGAAGCAGATACCCGCGGCGAAGATACGGGAGCTATGGCTCGCGCGCGTCCGCGACGCGCTCGCGAACAAGAAAGAGTACTTCATCGAGCAGGCGAAACACCGCCGCGCCGAGAGCCCGGAAGACCTGTGGCACGAGTACCAGACCGACCTACTCGCCCGTTGCTAGGATGATACCATGGAGATCGAGGAGTTCATCGAGCAGGACATCCTGGTCTTCTTGGACGACCGTCTCGACAAGCCCCGTTCCGGCCTCTCTGTGCGGCAGCGAGCGCCCATCCTATCCTCATTCGTTACCCGCGATTACGAGTACGAGTTCTTCATGGCGCTCGACCGCAAGGACATCAACAACGCAAAACAGGTATTGCATGACCTGAAAGAGAAGTTCGAGGAGTGCCCGAACAACGCGGCGGAGAAGCTCCAACTCAAGTCGCTTCTGCTCGACCTCTACGAGAAGTTCAAGGACCAGTTGGATGCACAGGACACGTTCACGCGAATTGACCAGCAACTGAGTGGCACGAAACCGGCGACGGCACAGCCAACGACTCCGATCACCCCGCTAGGGGGCGCTACGCCCATCGTGAAGACGAATGAAGAGACGAAGTCCGGTCAGAGCACGCGGGCGCCTATCGCTGTCGCGAAGCAGGAGAAACAGCCGCCTCCAGCGGCCGTCGCGCCGAAACCGGACATTGAGGAGTCCGTCGGCAAACGACTCGACAAGATCACCGCTGCGCTCGCGAAGAACGACCTCAAGGCCGCTATCCACGAGTACCGGGAGGCGAAACGCCTCGTCGGCGAGACCACTGCCAACATATCGGACGCTCTCGTCGCGCGTTGCCTCATCGCGTACCAGGATGTCCACAGGCAGCTCGAACACCGGGTGCATGAACACCAAGAGCGACAGACGACATCCTCGCCGTTGCCGGAGTTACCACCGCTCTACTCTGACGACCTTCCTTCGAAGAAGAACGAGAAGAAGGACGGCAAAGACATCCTGCCCCCCGTTCCGTCCACTGAGAAGATGACGGACGCCGAAGTGCTGCTGGGCATCCAGCGGTACAAGCGTGAGCTCGACCAAGAGCTGCAGGACGGCTCTCTGAGCAAGGCGATGCGCTCCTACCGCAACATGCGGCTTCTCGCGCAGCAGGTACGTGACCCGACGAAGGCGACGGAAGTCGAAGGCAAGCTGCAACAGATCTACACGCTCATCCAACAGTTGCGCCAGCACCTGCCTACACAGGAGCTGGGGCTCGCGGGGGCGCTCCCATGACCGACATGCCAGAGACGTTCAAGACCGGCATCACCGAGCTGCTGAAGGAACCAGAAGGCAAGGTGACCGAACTGCTCGACAAGTACACGCTCGAGAAGAACAACATCATCATCGACGTGAAGATCTACACCATCGAGAACGAGCCCGTGCCGCTCTACAACGTCTCGATCGCCAACATCTCGCCGACGACGCGCATCATCCTCGAGAAGATACGTCAGGAGTTCGTCAGCAAGATGAACATCGAGGACATCCAGTCCTTCGAGAGCGCGGACAACATCGCGCTCATGAAGGTGCAGTTCAAGAACGAGATCCGACGCCTCATCAACAAGTACTTCCCCAAGACCGACGAGACGACCATCAACATGCTCGTCAACTATATCCTGGAGGAGAACCTGGGCCTGGGGAAGTTAGACATCCTGCTCTCCGACCCTCGCCTGGAGGAGGTCATCGTCAACAACCACAAGGAGCCTGTCTGGGTCTACCACCGCCGCTTCGGCTGGCTCAAGACGAACATCATCATCCCGACCGAGGCGCGCATCCGGCACTTCGCGATGATGATCGGGCGCGACATCGGCAAGGAGATCACAAACCTCAACCCGCTGATGGACGCCCACCTGGCGAGCGGCGACCGTGTCAACGCCACGCTCTACCCCATCAGCAACCGCGGCAACACCATCACCATCCGCAAGTTCGCGGAGGACCCCTGGACCATCACGAAGTTCATCAGCGAGAACACGCTGACGCTCGACGCCGCAGCGCTCCTCTGGCTCGCGATCCAGAACGAGCTCTCCATCCTCATCACCGGCGGCACCGGCTCGGGCAAGACCTCAATGCTCAATGTCGTCTCGAACTTCTTCCCTCCCAACCAGCGCATCATCAGCATAGAGGACACACGCGAACTCACGCTGCCGCAGAACCTCCACTGGGTCCCTATGGAGACGAGGCTCCCCAACCCAGAAGGGAAGGGCGGCGTGACCATGCTCGACCTCCTCGTGAACGCCCTGCGTATGCGCCCCGACCGCATCATCGTCGGCGAGATCCGCCGCAAGGCCGAGGCAGAGGTGCTCCTCGAGGCGATGCACACCGGCCACTCAGTCTACGCGACACTGCACGCCAACAACGCCGAGGAGACTGTGATACGCCTGACCAACCCGCCGATCGACATCCCCAAACAGATGCTCTCGGCGATCTCCCTCATCCTCGTCCAGAACCGCAATCGGCGCACCGGCAAGCGCCGCACGCTGCAGATAGCCGAGCTCACGCCAACCGGCGACCCGTACATCCTCATGCAGTACAACGCCCAAGCCGACAAACTGGACGTCATCAACGAGCCGCGCTACACCTACGAGAAGATCACGCTCTACACCGGCATGACGAAGCAGGACATCCAGTTCGACCTGCGCCAGAAGATACGCATCCTCCAATGGCTGGCCGGCAAGAAGATCACTGATGTCGACGAGATCGGGCTCCGGATGTCACGGTACTACCTGGGCAATCTCCAGCTCGACTAATGATTGACATACACTGCAACACGCAGAGCGCATCGCAAACAACGGCCGGCACGGTTCCGGCGGAAGGTTCATGGGGCTATTCCAAGAGTTAGCGGCACGGTATCCGACGCTCAAGCGTCAGCTCGCCATCGCGCATATCGGCATGACGCCGGAGGAGTACATCCGCCGGAACGTCATCAGCGCTGCCATCACGACCATCGTGATGACGTTCGGAGCGTTTCTCTTCTTCGCGGGCCTCAGCATATCGCTGCTGCTCATCCCCGGCATCGCCATCATAGGGTTCTTCCTCCTCTATCAGGTCTTCATGAGGACTGCCGACGTGAAGATACACAAGTTCGCGAAAGAGATCGACCGCGACGTGCTGTTCGCCGGTAGGTTCCTCCTCATCAAGCTCAACTCCGGCAAGCCGCTCATCAACGCGATCATCGACGCCAGCAACAGCTACGGCGTGGCGAACAAGTACTTCAAGGAGATCGTCCGCGACATCGAGCTCGGTACCCCTCTCGAGGACGCGATGGAGAAGGCGAGCCGGTACTCGCCGAGCGAGAAGATGCGTCGCATCCTCTTCCAGATCAGCAACGCGCTCAAGATCGGGGTCGACGTGACGAACTTCCTCGAAGCGATTCTTGACGAGATTGCGGAGGACCAGCTCATCGAGATCAAGAGCTACGGCCGCAAGCTCTCCGGTATCACGCTCTTCTACATGCTCTTCGCTGTTGTCATCCCGAGCCTGGGCATCACGATGCTCATCGCGATCGTCTCGCTCGTCCACATCAACATAGACGCCGGCCTCTTCGTGCTGATCCTGTTCCTCCTTACGATTGTCGAATTCATGTTCATCACCATCTTCAAGAGCATACGACCGAATGTGAACATCTAGGTGCACCATGGGAGAAGGCGTCCTCTACACTGTCGGCAGGTCCATCATCCCGAAACGCATCCGGCCGGACCTGCGCGCCCATCTCCTGAAGGCGGGCTATCCTGAGGTGCCGTACTCGCTCTTCGGCGTGCTCTTCTTCACCGCATCGATATTCTCGTACTTCCTCTATATCGGCTTCTTCTACACCAAGCTGCGCGACTATGGGACGCTGCAGTTCGGGTTCCTGACGTTCGTCACGTTCGCGGTCAGCATGTTCTTGCTGCTTTTCTCCATGTTCGTCATCATGTACTTCCTCTGGAACATCCAGATCTACAACCGCACAAAACAGCTCGAGCTGCTCCTGCCGGACTACCTGACCCTTGTCTCCACAGACCTCAAGGGGGGCATGAGCTTCGAGAACGCGCTCTGGAGCGCGATCAAACCCGAGTTCGGCATCCTCGCCAACGAGGTCGGCCTCGTGAGCAAGCGCGTCATGACCGGGAATGACGTGACGGAGGCGCTGCTTGAGTTCAGCATGAAGTACGACAGCCCGATACTGCGCCGTAACATCCAGCTCCTCACGAGCGAGGTCGAGAGCGGCGGCAGGATCGTCGACACCATCGACCGCGTCATCCGGGACATGAAGAAGATCCAGATCCTCAAGAAGGAGATGGCCGCGAGCACCATCACGTACATGATCTTCATCGGTATGCTCGTCATCGTCATCTGCCCCGTCCTCTTCGCGCTCTCGCTGCAACTCTTCACCATCATCAGCAGCTTCCTGACGAACGTGACCAGCACGCTCACATCCTCGCCGAACGGCCTGAACATCGGTACCGGGCCGTCAGTGAAGGTCAGCGACTTCCGCATCTTCAGCATCTGCGCCATCTCCATCATCAGCATCTTCAGCAGCCTCATCATCTCCGTCATCGAGAAGGGCACGATGCGGGGCGGGCTCAAGTACATCCCGATGTTCCTCATCACCGCGCTCACCATCTACTTCATCGCGAGCGGCATCCTCAGCGTCACGTTCGGAGCGATACGCTTCGGGGGGTGAACCGAAGCGCGCCACCACAAAGCATTTATACGCGCGGAAGAAGGGAGAGACGACGGATGCAGAAGAGACGGATACGGGAAAAATGAGGAGACGGAAGAGAGACAAAGGAACCCGGGGCGAGACACATGGAGAGGCTTGACATCACGCACCACAAGATCATCATTCTCGGCATCATCCTCTTGGTGCTGCTCACGGGCATCTTATTCGGCGTGAAACTCAGCGGCGCCATGACCGGGTCCGACGGGATGCTCGTCATCATCTTCTCGATCGTGTTCCTCATCACGACCATGATGTTCATCGTGTTCATCCAGATCATCCACCTGCGCGACGAGGTGCGGCTGCATAAGCACTATCAAGCCGCGAGCCCTACAACAGGATCTTCCAGAGGGAAGCAAGGGGGAAAGTATGCGTAGGACATCGATGCAAAGGGCATCGCGGGGGCGAAGAGCCACGTCGCGAAGCGGCCAGGCCGCGACAGAGTTCATCATGACCTACGGGTGGGCGCTCCTTGTCGTCATGGTCGCGGGTGCCGCGCTCGCCTACTTCGGCGTCTACCGCAGCGACTCGCTTATGCCGGAGAGGTGCCTGTTCACGACCGGCATCTACTGCAAGGAGCATAACATCGTGGATAACGGCGACAACATGACTGTCCAGCTATCGCTCGTGAACAAGCTCGGCCAGAGCATCACGCTGCAGTACCTCAACCTTACATCATCCAAGAACCAGCAGCAGAGCAGCCGATGCACACAAAGCGTCACGCTCAAGCCTGACGAGAACGCCCTCATCAACTGCACGCTGGCGGTCGCCAATCCCGGCAACGGCAAGACCCTCCAGCTCAAAGCGGTACTGGGGTACACCTTCCTGGAGGGGACCTACAACCGCGTCGCGAACGGCGACATCACCGCCATCGTACAAGCGAAGTGAGACCATGCGACACACACGAAGAGCCCAAGCGGCACTCGAGTTCCTGACCACCTATGGGTGGGCCATCCTCATCGTGCTCGTGATGAGCGGGACGTTCGCCTATTTCGGGTTCCTCAACCCGAGCAAGCTCATGCCGGAGCGCTGCGCCGGCTCCCCTGAAATGGTGTGCAGCGACTACGCGATCGACAGCACAGGCAAGGTCTCTGTCATCTTCAAGCAGACAGTGGGCAAGACCATCTTCCTTACCAACTATACCTGCACCTACAACACGGATACCGTCGCGAACAGCGCACCGTTTCTCGCTGTCCCGCGAAACGAGATATATGACGATACGAAGGGGTGGAGCCCGCGCGACCAGATGAGGATGGAGTGCGTCCCGATAAACGCGTCGCGCGCGAGCGCCCTGCAAGGGCAGAAGGCCAAGGTGGAGTATGTCATCACGTACCGGACGAGCGCGACCGGCCTCGACCATAGCGCCGAAGGCGAAATCATCGCAGAGGTGCAATGATGCGAAAGAGCATGGCACGGCACGCTACGGAGCAGAGACGCAAGAATGGATGTATAGCGGTACCGAGAGGGCAGGCGGCGCTCGAGTACCTCATCACTTATGGCTGGGGCTTCCTCGTCATCCTCGTCATGCTCGGCGCGCTCGCCTACTTCGGCTACCTCACTCCCTCACGCTACGTCCCGGCGCGATGCTCGTTCGGGATGCAGCTCGAGTGCGTGGACTATCGTCTCAGCGAGAGCTCACGCCCCTGTAAGGACTTCCCATCGGACAGCAACTGCAAGAAGGGCAACATCACGCTGCAGCTGCTCAACAACTTCGGCGCAGATATCAACATCACTGAGATAGGGACCGTGACGAACATGTCGTACAAGACCTTCCCCATGAACATCTATATCGCGAAAGGGGAGAAGAACACGACCTACCTCCCGCTCAATCAGGCCGAGCAGACGCAGCTCGTCGCCGGCGACCGGATGACGGTACCCCTCATCATCACGTTCCGCAGGAACGCGGTAGGATCCCCGCTCCACAACATCACCGGTGAGGTGTTCGCGACCGTCCAACGCGGCCCGTGACACCTGCCGCTCTTGGTTTCCCCGCCCTCATCTCGGGCATAAACTATTTAAATGGGTGGCGGATAACCAAGGGATAGCTTCTGTTCATACGAGCGTCCCAAGGAGACGACTCCAGAAGACCATAGGTGGATTCCATGCTCCAGAAAGAGATGCAAGCGGTCCAGAATACGGTATTCCGGCCAACCATGCCTGAGAGATCCAACGGTGAGGGCAAGAGCGACAGCCTCAAGACCGGCACGACCACTATCGGCCTCGTCTGCAAGGACTGCGTCGTCATGGCGGCGGACAAGCGCGCCACAGCAGGCACGATGATCGTGGACAAGAAGGTCGAGAAGGTCCGCCCCGTGACCAAGCACATCGTCCTCACGACCGCCGGCAGCGTCTCCGATATCCAGCTCCTCTACAAGTACCTGAGCGCAGAGCTCAAGGTGAAGCACCTGCGCGCGGGCAAGGAGGCCACGGTCAAGGAGGCATCCAATCTCCTCTCCGGCTGGGTCTACGGCCTCCTGCGCAGCAGCTACGGCGTCGCGCACTTCCTCGTGGGCGGCTACGACGAGAAGCCGCAGCTCTTCGACGTCTACCCTGACGGCAGCGTCACCGAGCTCGACGATTACATCGCCAGCGGCAGCGGCAGCGTCTTCGCGCTCGGCGTCCTCGAGTCGCAGTACAAGCGCGGCCTCTCGCAGGAGGACGGCATCCAGCTCGCGCTCAAGGCGATCAACACCGCGCTCGCGCGCGACAGCGCGAGCGGCAACGGCATCGATGTCTATGTCATCGACAAGAGCGGCCACCGCAAGGCTATCAGCCGGGCCGTAGGCACCGCCGCAGAGAACTAGGACATCATAGCGGCATACAGCATCGCGACGAATACACTACGACGTTAACATCACGACATCCATTATCTCGTCTTCCCTCTCCGCTGCGCACAATGCGCGGCAAAAGCGACCAGTACCACCGATACGACCACTCCTCGCATCACGCATAACCTATTCCCTGATATCATTCCTCGAATGTGAGACTGTTCCATGACCACTGAGATCATCAAGGAGATTATGAAGCACGTGCCGCAAGAGAAGGTCTCCGACGTCGCGTTCGAAGCGGCCAACATCGTGCTCTACACCAAAGAGAAGAAATTCCTCTTCAACGACGAGGGCACGGTGCGCAACGCGGTGAACGCCATCAAGAAGCGCGTCGAGCTGCGCCCCGACCCATCGATGTGCCTCGAGCAGGAGGCGGCCCAGAAAGCCATCCGCGAGATCCTCGGGGAGGACGCCGGCATCGACGAGATAACGTTCGACCCGGAGCGCAGCCTCGTGACCATCGAGCTCGAGAAGCCGGGCGTCGCCATCGCGAACAAGGGCGAGCTCCTGGGCAGGATCAAGGAGGAGACATTCTGGGTGCCCATCGTCAAGCGCACGCCCCCCATCCGCTCCAAGCTCATCGAGTCCATCCGCTCCGTCCTCTACGAGAACAGCGAGTACCGGCGCAAGTTCCTGCACAAGACCGGGGAGCGCATCTACAACGGCTGGCTGCGCCAGAAGAAGGAGGAGTGGATCCGTATCACCTACCTCGGTTCGGGCCGGCAGGTCGGGCGCTCCGCCATCTTCCTCCAGACGCCCGAGTCCCGCATCCTCCTCGATTGCGGCATCGACGTGGCGAGCGAGGACCAGGCCTACCCATACCTCGAGGCGCCCGAGTTCCGCATCGACGAGCTCGACGCGATCATCCTCAGCCACGCGCACCTCGACCACTGTGGCTTCATCCCGTACCTGTTCAAGTTCGGCTACCGCGGCCCCATCTACTGCACCGAGCCGACGCGCGACATCATGGCGCTGCTGCAGCTCGACCTCATCAAGATCGCGCGCGACCGCGACAAGGAGCCGATCTACTCCGCCGACGAGGTCAAGGAGGTCGTCAAGCACACCATCACGCTCGACTACGAGCAGGTGACCGACGTCACGCCCGACGTGCGCCTCACGTTCTACAACGCGGGCCACATCCTTGGTTCGGCGATGGTCCACCTGCACATCGGCAACGGCCTGCACAACATGCTCTACACCGGCGACATGAAGTACGCCAAGACCCACATGCTCGCGCCGAGCGCGACAACGTTCCCGCGGCTCGAGACCCTGATGATCGAGAGCACCTACGGCGGCAAGGAGAACACGCTGGGCAGTGACGCCGACGACCTGCTCTCCAACATCGTCGTGAGCACGATCCAGCGCGGCGGCAAGGTCCTCATGCCGACCTTGGGCTCCGGCAGGGCGCAGGAGGTCGTGGTCTTCATCGAGCGCCTCATCCGCGAGAACAAGATGCCCGACGTGCCCATCTACCTGGACGGCATGCTCTGGGATATCATGGCGATCCACACCGCCTACCCTGAATTCCTCAACTCCTCGCTGCGCCAGCAGATATTCCACAAGGAGGAGAACCCCTTCCTTGCGCCGAACATCAAACGCGTCGGCAGCCAGAAGGAGCGCAAGGAGGTCATCGAGGAGACAGGGAGCTGCATCATCATCGCGACCTCGGGCATGCTCGAGGGCGGCCCGTCGGTGCAGTACCTGCAGGAGCTCGCCGACAACCCGCACAACGCGCTCGTCTTCTCCTGCTACCAGGCCGAGAGCACGCTTGGGCGCGCCATCCAGAGCGGCGTCTCCGAGTTCACGACCAAGGAGGGCAAGTCGAGCAAGACCATCCCGATCAGGATGGAGATCTTCAAGATCGAGATCTCCGGCCACAGCGACAGGCGCGAGCTCCTCAACTTCATCAAGAACTGCCAGCCGCGGCCGCGCAAGGTCATCGTCAACCACGGCGAGGCGAGCCGATGCCTCGACCTCGCCCGTTCTGTCCACCAACAGTTCAAGATCGAGTCGGTCTGCCCGCGCAACCTCGACACGATACGGTTACGGTAAGCTACGGTAAGAGAGATACGGCGTAGCGCTGCGAGTCTCGCAAAAAGAGCGTGTAACGGCACGCGCTCCTCTCTTCCACAAACCTTTATAAACAATCTCGTCATGAGAACATGCTATGGGTCTATTGACGCAGCTCGTCTTCCGCTACCGCGGGACCATGGACTTCAACCGGTTCTTCAAGGAGAGCAAGGCGTTCTACACCGACCGGAAATTCGACCTCGTAGAGAAGGTCTACAAGAGCAAAGCGGACGAGATCGAGGGCTCGTGGGAGGCGGTGTGGCGCGTCGACATGTACACGAAGATCATCTACGAGCTCGAGTACAAGGTGATCGATGTGAAGTTCATCACGGAGGAGAGAGGCGGCAAGAGGGTCCCGATGGTGGAGGGGAAGATACGCGTGGTCATCAGGACCTCGGCAGAGGAGAACTATGGGGAGACGGGCATCGCAGGCAAGAAGGAGATCTTCCCGAAGCGAATCAACAAGAAGACCGGCGCTCATGGGGAGAGCTGGCTGCACAAGATATATAACAAGGTGACATTCAGGGACAGGGAAGAGGGCACGTACGGCGAGGCGATTCTCATCGCGCACCAGTACATCGACATGCTCAAGTCCATCTTCGGCGCAGAGGCGAGGTACTAGCCCAATGCCAGAGATCAAGATACTCGTGGACGGGAAGGTGGTGGAGTACAGCGGCCTCTTCCGCGTCGACGAGTTCTACGGCATCCTCCGCCGCTTCCTCAAGGAGCGCGGCTACTTCCTCTTCGAGACGCAGAACCAGGAGGACGTGCTGGAGGGCGGGAAGCAGGTCGTGCAGAGGCTCGAGCCCGTGAAGACGCTCAGCGACTACGCGAAGAGCAAGCTCGCCATCATCATCCACATCAAGAACCTCAACGACCGTGTCATCACCGCCGACGGCCGCAAGCAGAAGTACCAGCACGGGAGCGTCAACCTGAAGTTCTCCGCGTTCCTCGTCACCGACCACCGCAACCGCTGGGAGGGCACGGGCAACATGTTCCTCCTCCGGACGCTCATGAACAAGTTCGTCAAGCGCGACATGGTCCATACGGCCGAGGAGAGCACCATCAAGGACTGCAACGACCTGCAGGAGGAGCTGCGCTCCTACCTCAACATGACGCGCTTCAAGGTCGAGCACGCCGCCCCAGACAAGAAGGCCGACTTCTAGATTGCGCATAACATCAGTTCAATCATCGTATTATTTCTTCAGTAGAATAGTGTCGCCTTGGCGTGCATCCAGATTTCAGGCCGATTTATGCAGGCCTGAAATCGTAAGACCTGCCGGTGGCAGTACAAACGCCGCGACATGAAAGAGCAGGAAGTTTTAAAAGAGCGGAACCGCCTCAAAGGAGAAGTGCCCGGATCGCATAACCCGGTAGTGCGGCGGTCTTGAATCCACGCATCGTGGAGAAGAGAACCGCTTCCGAAAGGAATTCTCGGTTCAAATCCGAGTCCGGGCGTATAGCCTCAAGAAAAGCTTTAAAAAGACCCTTCGAATTCGTGCATGACAACGGGCTCGTAGCTCAGTCTGGTTAGAGCAATCGGCTCTTAACCGATAGGCCAGGGGTTCAAATCCCCTCGAGCTCAGTCAGGGCTCGAGGTCCCGAACGCAAGTGAGGATACCTCGAGCTCACTATTCCGCCGTGAGAGGGCGACTCCTTCTCACGGCAACTTTGCCCCTGTAGTGTAGTCCGGCCAATCATCCTACCCTCTCACGGTAGGGACTCGGGTTCAAATCCCGACGGGGGCATGCCCTTTCTCTCCGTTCATCTGTAGATTCCAGTTAACACCTTCAATCTTGGAGAACGTTTATATGCGCCGGCAAGGAAAAGTCGCCCTCTTCGAGGTGGTACGATCACAAGGATAGCGGATTGGGATAAAGAGGACCTTGTACGGGAGCTCCTGCAATTCCAGGAGACCGCATCGCTCATCCTGCCGCGCAAAGGGCATTTCCCCGTGCTGCCGAACATCGACTATTTCGCGGCGGTCACGCCGTTCCAGGCCTGCGTGGGGGGCGACCATCTCATCATCGTCAACTTCAATGACTACAACCTCGAAGGAAAGATCGCCGCGGCCGAAAACGCAGGGAATCCTTCGCTTGCGGCCATGCTCTCGAGGAACCGCAATCGGTTCGGTATCCTCGTCGCGGATGTCGCGGGGCACAGCGTGAGCAACAGCGTGACCGCGAACTATCTCCACGCGGCGTTCCGGACCGGCGTCGCGTACGAGCTCAAGCTCAACGGTGAAGTGACCCCCTACCTATTCGAGATACTCAACACGCAATTCTACAACCACATCTCCAGGGATTTCCTCAAGAGCAAGCCATACATCACGCTGATCTACGGCGAAGTGCACAACAACGGTACCTTCCGATTCCTCTCCGCCGGCCACCCCTACCCCATCGTGTTCTCCAAAAAGTACAACAGCATCGTTCGGCTCGACCCTGACCGCACGAAAAACTCGACATCGCTCGGGGTCATGCCATCAGAGTACCACATCGACACAGAGCACTTCGGGCGCGCCTTCGCCACGAAGAGCCGGTACGACGTGAACGAGATACGCCTCCTCGGGGAGGGGGATATCCTGCTCCTCTATACCGACGGTTTTCTGGAGCTGGACGGTGGGTCCCTGAACTTCTGCGAGACGCGCCTCGAGCCGGTGCTGCGCGAGAACAAGGAGCGCGACGCGCGTGAGATATACGCCGCCATCATGGACGAACTGCACAGATTCTGCCCGCCGGAGGACGACCTCACGCTCGCGGTCATCAAGAGACGCGGCTGACGCAATCTTGACGTCCTTGACGCGGTTCTCCGTCGATAGAACAAATATTATATACTAGCATCACTCAAAAGTAGAAATATATAACAGCCGGGTGTGGTATATATGATGGAGCACCATCCTATTGTTGAGAAGATCGTCAATGAAGGCGTGAGCGCTGTCCACGTGGAGAGCCTCTCCAAGGAGCTCAAGAGGCAGCTGCTGACCGAAGCCGGCAACATCCTCCTGCACAGGAACAAGTACGCCGAGGCGGCCAAGGCGTACGCGCTGTGCGAGAACCACGACCTGCTCAACGATTACGGCCGCTGGTTCCTGGAGCAGCGCAAGCCCGGCATCGCCGCCTACTTCCTCCTCTATATCGAGAAGGAGGACCTGCTCGAAGAACTCGCGCAGGAATGCGTGGCGAGCCACGATATCGACGCGGCGAAGGCGGTCTACGAGAAGCTCGGCGACCAGACCATGATAACGTTCTTGAACGAGAACTTCAACGCGAGCAATTAAGGGTGCCGCTCCCAATGCGCCGTCGAGTTCGTCGTCTCAACTCCTTCATGGGGCAAATATATCTCTTTCAAAGCCATGCGGGCGAGAGGGGGAAATATATCTCTTTCAAAGCCATGTGGGCGAGAAGATGATCACGTACGTACTCGACCTGCGTCCGGACGCCTTTGTAGAACCATACCTTGTTGTCGTTCGTCACGCGCTCCGAATCCTTGAGTCCGAGCATCCTGCGAAGTTCAGTATCTGAAAGCGACCCTTTGCTGATCTCACGATGTTCTAGACGATGCAATTCGCAAAAACGACGCTCGAAATCGGATAATTTCGCGTAACTACGGCATTCCTCAAACCCCTTGATGCTCCCCATGTAAAACATCCTATCATAAGAGGACTCTTGCTTGGGTAGTAACTCGACGCATTCATTCAACCCTCTTGATATGACATCGTCGCGATACTCGATATCATCCGCCAAGAGCTCGTCGACCGAGGTCATGGATGCGGCTAACGCCACGGAAGATATAATTTTTCCGCCCGGGGAGCGACCCGGGCGACCGCAACCCTTATAAAGCGGCTCCAGATTCGCCTTTCTACAAACAACTCCCTCGGGAGGAGTCTCGTATGATAGACGACCACACAATCTCGGAAGCAGTGCATAAACTGCACCAGGAGAAGCGCAACTTCTCGCAGTCGTATGACCTCATCATCGCCTGCAAGGACCTCAACCTCAAGAACCCCGCAGAGCAGGTGGAGTTCTTCGCGACCCTGCCGCACACGCTCGGCAAGAGGCGTACCGTGTGCGCCCTCGTCGGCCCAGAGATGATCGACGACGCGAAGAGGGCCGTCGACCTAGCGCTCGAGCAGACGCAGTTCGAACGCATGGAGAAGAAGGACCTGCGCAAGGTCGCGGCGAAGTTCGACTACTTCGTCGGCCAGGCCAATATCATGCCGAAGATCGCGGCCTCGTTCGGCCGTGTGCTCGGTCCACGCGGCAAGATGCCAAACCCGAAGGCGGGCTGTATCGTGCCGCCCAAGGCACCGCTCGGCCCGCTCATCGAACGCCTGCAGAAGACCGTGAAGGTGAGCCTCAAGAAGGCGCCTACGGTCCAGACGCTCGTCGGCACGCAGGCGATGCCCGAGCAGCAGGTCATCGACAACATCAAGGCGCTCTACGAGCAGATAGTCCACAACCTCCCCAAAGAGGAGAATAACGTCCGGCACGTGTACCTCAAGGTCACGATGGGCAAGCCGGTCAGGCTGAGCTGAGAGCCATGGCACGCACGAACTACTCCGCACACGTCAGCGACGAGAAGAAGACGTCGGTCGTCGCCCTGGTGAAGCTCATCGACGAGTATCCTATCGTCGCCATCGCGAACCTGGAGAACCTCCCGGCACGCAACCTCGCCAGCATGCGCACCAAGCTGCGCGGCAAGGTGCACATCGCGATGGCCAAGAAGAATGTCATCAAGAAGGCCATCGAGGGCAGCAAGAGGCCCGGCATCCAGGAGCTCACGAAGAGCCTCAACGGCATGCCAGCGCTCCTCTTCACAGCAGAGAACCCATTCTCGCTCTTCAAGACTCTGAAGAAGAACCAATCGAAGGCAGCGATCAGGCCAGGCCAGGTCGCGCCGCACGACCTCATGGTCCTGGCAGGCCCGACCAGTTTCCCTCCAGGCCCGATCATCGGCGAACTCGGCCAGCTCGGCATCAAGGCCGGCATAGACCAGGGCAAGGTCGTCATCAAGCAGGACGCGGTCCTGGCGAAGGCCGGCACTCCCGTCAGCGAGAAGGCGGCCGGGTTCCTCGCCCGTATGGGCATCGAGCCGATGCGCATCGGGCTGAACCTCGTCGTCGCCTATGAGAATGGCCAGGTCATGGACGGCAAGGTCCTCGACATCGACGAGGAGAAGTTCGCGGCAGACCTCAGCGCGGCGGCGTTCGCCGCGAAGAGCCTCGCGTTCAGCATCGCGTACGCCACCGCAGAGAACATCAAGGAGCTCATCCAGAAGACGCACTACGACGCCGCGGGCCTCGCGCTCGAAACGAACCTGATGACGGACAATAACGCGAAACAGGTGCTCGCGAAAGCATACTTCCACGCCATCGGCGTCGCCAAGTACCTGCCGGCAGAGATGCAGGCAGAACACGACGCGGCCGACGCCGCACCAGCAGCGCCATCCGCAGCGGGGCTGGCCACAGAAAGGAAGGAGGAGAAGAAGGAGGAGGACGCCGCGGCAGGCCTCGGCCCGCTCTTCGGATAATATTCAGTAAATTCATGTTACACAACGGAGGGATACCATGGAATACATTTACGCAGCGTTGCTGTTGCACAAAGCAGGCAAGCAGATCGATGACGCGAACGTCAAGAAGGTCCTCGAGGCCGCCGGCGTGCAGCCGGACGATGGTCGCGTCAAGGCGCTCCTCGCTGCGCTCGAAGGCGTCAATATCGACGACGCCATCAAGTCCGCGGCGCCTATCGCGGCGGCCGCCCCGGCAGCCAGCCACCAGGCCGCTCCTGTCGCGCACAAGGAGGAGAAGAAGCCCGAGAAGAAGGAGGAGGACGCCGCGGCAGGCCTCGGCTCGCTCTTCGGCTGAACACGCTTTCATTTCCCATCATCCTTTTTTCATTTCAGGTGTAGAACGAATGGCAGATGAACAGAACGGCGAGCAGTCGCCACAACCGGAACCGGCCCCTGAGGCATCATCGGAGCCCGCGCACGCGAAGCTCGAGCACGTCCAGGCGAGCACGTCCGACATGAAAGAGCGCGTGAGCACGCTCAACGAGAGGAAAGAGGCCGCGTTCCAGAGAAAGCAGGAGTTCGGCAGCAAGATTGCGGAGAAGATCCGCCAGGTGAACGAGTTCAAGAAGACCCGCAACGACCTCACGCGGCAGGTCCGTGAGCTCAAGACCGAACGCGACAAGCTCAACACCGAGATCAGCGTGAAGATCGCGGAGCTGAAGGCGCTGCAGCCGGAGAAGAGAGTGGCGGAGCCACAGCCGCAGCTCATGTACAAGGGCGAACGCATCCATCCGATGGAGCTGCGCCGCAAGGCCAAGGCGATCGAGACCAAGATCGAGACCGTGCCGATGAGCTTCGACGCGGAGCAGAAGCTCATGAAGGAGCTCAAGCAGTGCAAGAAACAGCTCGACATCTTCGAGACCGCGCATGGCAAGCAGACCGTGCTCATCGAGAAGTCCAAGGAGATAGACAAGCTCAAGAAGCAGGCGAACGCGCTGCACGCGAAAGTGACGCTGGTCGCCAAGCAATCACAAGAGTACCACGAGAAGCTCATCAGCCTCAGCAAGGAGATCGAGGAGTTCAAAAGCGAGGAGGACAAGCTCCAGGAGGAGTTCCTCTCCGCGAAGAAGGAGTACCTCGAAGCGACCGGCACGATGCGCGACGCGCAGGCCGAGATGCACGCGGCGCGCGCCGTCGTACGCGAGCAGAAGGAGCGCGAGAAACAGCAGCGCATCGCCGAGGAGCAGAAGACGCTGCAGCAGCGCGCGAAAGAGGCGGAAGATAAGATGATGCGCGGCGAGAAGCTCACCACAGAAGATATCCTAGCGATGCAGAGCGTCAAGGACGACTGACAGGACCATCACAAATCATAATACCTACGAGTGAGACACATGGCACGACTCCGAAAAGGCGTTTCCTACCGCAGACTCGAGCGACCCTATACGCGGCGCTCGAAGTATCGCGCGCTCAACTATGTGCGTGCCAGCCCGCACAACCTCATCGTCAAGTACGACATGGGCAGCTTCATCAAGGCGTTCCCCTGCAAGCTCGAGCTTGTTAGCGACGCCGACGTGCAGTTGCGCCACAACGCCATCGAGAGCGCGCGCAAGTCCGCGAACAAGCTCCTCGAGACGAAGTGTGGCACCAACTACCGGTTCATCGTGCGCATGTTCCCGCACCACATCCTGCGCGAGAACCCGCTCGCGTCCGGCGCAGGCGCAGACCGCATGAGCACCGGCATGACGATGTCCTTCGGCAAGCCCATCGGCATCGCGGCCCAGGTCAGGAAGGGCAAGACCATCATGGAGATCCAGTGCGACCAGAAGGACGTGCAGGTGTGCAAGGACGCGCTCAAGCGCGCGCAGAACAAGTTCCCCATGCACTGCATGATCAAGGTCACGCTGCCGAAGAAGTAAGTTCTCTTTTTGTTCTCATATACTCTATTCCAGTACGTTAGATAGTAGGAAAGCGACGCCTTGGAGTGCATTCAGATTTCAGAGGTGCTGGAGGCCTCTGAAATCGTAAATCCCAGCAGGTGCTGGTAGATGCTCCGCGTCCGAATTCGGGGAATGATTTTTAAAACCAACAGCGCTCCAAGATGTGTGACGTATATGAGAATCCTGAACACCGAGAAGGAGGACTACCACATCCATTCGCTCAACTACTCCGACGGGCTCAACACCATCGATGAGATCGCCCGCTACGCCGGAGAGATAGGGATGACGAAGATCGTCATCACCGACCACTCGCAGGCGACGCTCGACAGGCATGGGTTCCCCGCGAAGTGCTTCCGCACGGCGATACACCGGTGGAGGAACGTGCACAACATCGTCGAGGTGAGTTTCGGCGTCGAGGCGGACCTGCTCGACGAGAAGGGTACCTTCTGCTCGCACATCGGCGGCATCGAGGGGGAGTTCGTCATCCTCTCATACCACCCCGAGATATATTCCGGCGATAAGGGCATGATCGCGCAAGGGTTCATCAACGCTATACGGCGGCACTACGAGAGAATCGACATCATCGGTCATCTCGCGGCGGGCCTGGGACGGGAGGACATCATAGCTGTGGTGCAGGAGGCGAACCGGTACAATATCCCGCTCGAGGTGAACGGGAAGTACTTCCTCTCCGCCCCCGACTCGTGGGACACGCTCCTGCAGCACGCCGACCGCATCTACGTCAACAGCGACACGCACACGCTCAGCGACCTGCGCGACCGCCGCCGCGAGGTCTTCCGCGTCCTCAGGCAGAAAGGGCACCTCGCCAAGGAGTAGCGTGTTATCCGGTACAAGATATTCCGTACAACACATCTGCAAGAACGCAGGAACCAAACACCTTCACAGGAACTCTGCGCGGAACGCCTTGCCGATCGCCTTCTTGAGCGTCTCGGACGAGGTGTGGACCTCAGGGTATGTTTCGCTCAACATCCGCACGACCTCTGCGTCGACGATGTCGGTCTTGCTCACATAGATGAGCACCGGCTTGCCGACCCCGAGCGTGCGGCGGTAGAGCTCGTCCTGCTGGGCGAGCGTGTAGCCGCCCTCGGTCGGGTCGAAGATATAGACGATGATATGGGCGAGGTACTTGATTGCGATCTCTGCCTTGCGCTCAACAGCGCTCGGCGCCTTGCGGTTGAGCGTGCCCGGGGTGTCGACGCACTGTATAGGGTTGTAGCGGTAATCGAAGTACCCCACGTTCAGCCCTTTCGTCGTGAAAGCGTAGGGCTTGATCTCCGGCTTGGCGGTCGTGAGAAGGGACAGGAGCGTCGACTTGCCGACGTTGGGGAACCCGGCGATCGCGACGGTGAACAGCTCGTCGTCGATGCTCGGCAGGTTGCGCAGCACGCCGCGCGCGGCGTCGAGGAGGAGGAGGTGCTTCTGCGCCTGGCGCGTGATGGAGGAGACCCTGCCGATGTACGCCGCGCGCACTCGCAGGATCTGGTCGATGCTGCGCGCGTCGCGCATCCTCGCGATGCTCTCCTTGGTGAGGGCGCCGAGGACCGAGAGCAGGCCATGGATGCCGCCGAGCGCCTGCTTGACGCGGCGCACCTCGAGGTCCTGCTCGAAGAGCTGGAGCAGGAACTCGCTCATCTGGTCGAAGCTCGGGTACGAATCGTGCAATTTCTGCAGGCTCGCGGTGAGCGTGTCGCGAATCGTGAGGAAACGGTACTGCTCCATCGCGCGCATGTGCGCCTCGCGGTCCGCGCCCCGATGCGTGCGCTTGGCAGCCCGCCGGCTGCCCGCGGAGAGCGCGGCATCAAGATAGGACTGGGCATCCATCGGCTTGAGCGGCTGGTACTGCTGCGGTCGCATGCCGTCAAGAAAAGAGAGTAGCTTTATAAAGGGTTGCCCGATTCTCCACATGGCTGAGACCGCCCGAGAGGGCGAGGGCAACCGAAATGCCCTTGGTCTCGGGATGGAGGAACACTATGGAGATGAAGATCAACATCGGCGACCCGAAGGCGAAACGCACGCTGACGCACACGCTCGCGGCAGAGGACGCGAAGGCGCTCTTCGGCAGGAAGCTCGGCGACAAGGTCAAGGGCGACATCCTCGGCAAGGCGGGCTACGAGTTCGAGATCACCGGCGGCAGCGACAACGCCGGCTTCCCGATGCGCAGGGACGCGACCGGCACCGGCCGCCGCAAGATCCTCGTGACGCGTAGCATCGGCCAGCAACGCACTAAGAAGGGCGTCCGCATCCGCAAGACCGTGGCGGGCAACACCGTGAGCGAGTTCACGTCGCAGCTGAACGTCAAGGTCACGAAGCACGGCGGCCAACCTCTCTTCGAAGAGAAGAAAGAGGAGAAGGAAGAAGCAACCACTGAACAGAAGATAGAGGAGGCGCCCGCGAAGGAGAAGAAAGAAGCGAAGAAAGAGGAGAAGAAGGAAGAGAAGAAAGAGTAAATAACAACGTAGGAAGCCCCTTCGTTCTTTTTCATTTCTCTTAGCGTAACGGACGTCGTGTATTCTAGATTGAGGAGCGTTACCTTGGAGCAAGACCAGAAAAGCGGGCGATTCATGCAGCTCGCTTTTCGCCAATGCTCGTTCGGAGAACGAGTATATCCTCCGTAACGCTCAGTGCAAATACTGAAAAGAACTCACTCGAACGGCAGCCGCTCGTCGCGATACGCGCCGCGCGTGCGCGAGAACGACCCCACAAGAGAACGATAGCCGGACACGATGCCCTGCTCGACCGCGATGTAGACGAACATACCAGAACCATAGACGAGACCGGCGGTCTTCGCGCCGCCGTTCACCAACATACGGCCTGCATCGACGCCCTTCTGTACGAGGAGCTTGCCCACCTCAGCGCTCTTGCCGACGACGATTCTGCCGGCATCTGCCAACTGCTCGGAGAAGCCCTTCCGCTCGCGCAACTGCTTGGCCCACATGCTCGTGGTCAGGCTGCCGAGCGCGGCGAAGCCGTAGGCCGAGACGAGCGCTGGCAGCAGAGGCGCGCCGGCGATGAAGGTATAGCATGCGAACGCCGCGGTGCCGAAAGAGAAATTCGCGTAGATGCACTGCCGCTGGGCGTCGGCGAGCGACGGCGCGGCATCGATGCGCGGCTTGAGATAGCGCGCGACGAACGGGATGAAGAGCGCGGACTCGCCGAGCTTGACCATCGGCGCGCGGGAGAAGAACGTCGGCGCGTGGTTGATGTACTCAATCACGAGCATCGAGATACCGACGTTCGCGACCGTCAATGCTGACTCGATGAGCACAGGATGGCGCACGACCCAGTTCCGCGCTGATGTGTACGCGTGCTGCGCCCCGTGTTTCATGGTGCCATACACACGTTCGAACGCAGTATCCTGTGCCGCGACGTGATACGGGGTGTCAGGGCGTGCCGCGGCTCTCTGCTCGAGGTCGCCCGCACACGATGCTATCGCGTGCTCCTCCAATCGCTGCTCCAAATCGCTCGTCGCTTCCGCCATAATCCATCAATATATGATGATGACAGAGATAACAACGAGTTTATAAGAGTACGTGCACGCGAACTCGCCCTCACGATATCGGACAGGCACCGGCCCTCTTGACGATACAATTATAAATCATCTCGCGCCTGCAGAGCGCATGGGCTTTCCGCAGCAGATCGCCGGCCTCTTCGCCTCGCTCGAGGTCAAGGAGGCGCTCCCGCTCCTCGAGATACCGCCCGAGGCGGCGCTCGGGGACTACGCGCTCCCCTGCTTCCATCTCGCCAGGGAGCGCAAGAAAGCGCCACAAGCGGTGGCGCAAGAACTCGCTGCGCAGCTCGCAGGCCATCCTGACGCGACGTTCCTGGCGAAGGTGGTGGCGACAGGCCCGTACGTGAACTTCTTCATCAAGCCAGCAACGCTCATCAAGGCCGCGTTCGAGGAGACGGCGCGCAAGCCGCTCGGCAAGACCATGGTCATCGATTACTCCAGCCCGAACATCGCCAAGCCCTTCGGCATCGGCCACCTGCGCAGCACGGTCATCGGCGGTGCGCTCAAGCGTGTCTACGCCTATGCGGGCTGGAAGACCGTGGGCATCAACCATCTCGGCGACTGGGGGACGCAGTTCGGCAAGCTCATCGTCGCGTACAAGCGCTGGCCCGTCGATATCGCGCACAGCGAGACGCCGATCAAGGACCTGCTCGCACTCTACGTCAGGTTCCACGCCGAGGCAGAGAAAGACCTGTCTCTTGAGGAGGCGGCGCGTGCCGAGTTCAAGAGGCTCGAGGAGGGCGACGCCGAGAACACTGCGCTCTGGCAGCAGTTCCGCGACCTTTCGCTCGCAGAGTTCGGCCGCCTCTACGAGAAGATGCACGTCAGTTTCGAGAGCACGGCCGGCGAGGCGTTCTACAACGACAAGATGACGCCGGTCGTGGACGAGCTCCAGGAGAAGGGGCTCCTCGAGAAGGACGACGGCGCGCTCGTGGTCAAGTTCGACCCCGAGGAGCGCTTCAGCGTGCCTGCCATCATCATCAAGAGCGACGGGGCCACCACCTACATGACGCGCGACCTCGCGGCGATCCTCTACCGCAAGCAGACCTACAACTTCGACCGCATCCTCTACGAGATCGGCAGCGAGCAGAACCTTCACCTGCGGCAGCTCTTCGCCATCGTCAAGAGGATGGGCCATCCCTGGTGGACGCAGTGCTTCCACGTCAACCACGGCCTCTACCGCTTCGAGGAGGGGAAGATGTCCACGCGTAAGGGGCAGGTCGTCTTCATCGAGGACGTGCTGGCGCAGGCGGTCGAGCGCACGCTGGCCACCATCAAGGAGAAGAACCCTGACCTATCGGACAAGGAGGCGGTCGCGGAGCGCGTCGCGGTCGGCGCCATCATCTTCAACGACCTCAAGAACGACCGCATCCTCGACATCATCTTCGACTGGGACGAGATTCTCGACTTCGAGGGGGAGAGCGGGCCGTACTTGATGTACACGCACGCACGATTGCGCAGCATCCTGCGCAAGAGCGACCAACAACCGCTCCTGGACCCCACCATGCTCGCGGACGAGGAGGGACTCGCGGTCGCGCGCCACCTCCTGCTCTTCGACACCGCGATCGACCAGGTGGTCGAGAACAACAAGCCGCACACGCTCGCGCGCTGGCTCCTCGGCATGGCGGCGCTCATCAACAGCTACTACCAGAAGCACCGCGTCATCCAGGAGGACAAGATGCTCGAGCAGGCGCGCCTCGCGCTCGTCAGCCGTGTCGCCGACCGCCTCAAGCTCGGTCTCGAGCTCCTCGGCATCTGGGCGCCGGAAGAGATGTAGCACAGTAGGTCATCACAATCTACAACATATCGTGTCGCCTTGGTGTAAAACAGAGGGCGCGACGACCGGGGTAGGGGCCCCGGACCTTGGCGCGCCCGATTATACTCTCGTCCGGAGGACGAGCAGGGACCACCGCGACAGAAAGAGGAGATTCATGCAACTCGCGAAACACAAGAGCAAGATCCCGCCAAAAGTCTACGAGCTACTGGAGCGGCGCGGCTTCACCGAGCTGCGGCCATGCCAGGTGAAGGCCATCAACGCCGGATTGTTTGAGGACAAGAACCTCCTGGTCTGCACCCCGACAGCGTCGGGCAAGACCCTGGTCGGCGAGCTCGCGGCGCTCAACGGCATCCTGCACGACCGCGGCAAGGCGGTCTACATCGTACCGCTGCGGGCGTTGGCTTCGGAGAAGTACCGCCAGTTCCGCAAGGACTATCCCTCGCTCAAGATCGCGATGAGCACCGGCGACCTCGACGAGGTCGAAGGGCGTCTGGGGCACAGCGACGTCATCATCGTGACCTCGGAGAAGTTCGATTCGCTCCTGCGCCACCGCGTGGACTGGCTCCAGCGCGTCAAGACCGTGGTGGTCGACGAGATCCACCTGCTGAACGACCCCGGCCGCGGCCCGACGCTGGAGATCGTGCTGACCATCCTCAAGAACGTCCTGCCGAATGCGCAGATCCTCGGGCTCTCCGCCACCATCGGGAACAAAGAGGAGCTGGCGGCGTGGCTCAACGCGACGCTCGTCGAGGACTCCTGGCGGCCGGTCAAGCTCGAGAAGGGGGTCTACCTCGACGGGAGGATAGAGTTCATAGAGGAGAGGAGATAAAGAAGAGAAGGAAGAAGATAGGACTCAGAATTTGAAATTGTCTCCGATGCTTCCGATGAGGAAGAGCTTGTTCTGCTTGCCCGACAGCGCGTTGATGAGGCCTTGGAGGAACCAAGCCAGGCCTGCCAGACTGACAACCAGCCATAACAGGAACGCTATCGGAGCGAGCACTATCGTGATGGCAAAAATCACCCCGACGATGCTCATGGCAACCCAAGCCACGAAATAGACGATCGCGAACGCCAGGCTCTGGTAGACGTGGAACGCCACGAACTTGTTCCTCTTCATCTTCTCATCGACCAGATACCAGATGAGACCGATCGGGAAGAGATACGCGAGCGCAGCGCAGGCCTTTCCATTCTCAATATCATTCGCCATATAACACCCCCTTATGGTGATGAGATATCTTCAGGAAGACGGTATATAAACTTTATGCGAAGAGCATGAGAAAGAGGAGCGCGTCACGGAGCGACGCCGCACTGCTTGTTGCACCGGTCGAGGCAGGGCTGTTCCGCCCCCTCTTTGTCGACGCAGCCGTTCATGCAGGTCTTCATGCAGGTATTGATGTCCTGCTGCGTCTTCTCGGCAGGGACCGCGCCGGCGAGCGAGCTCTGCGGCAAGTGCAGGTTCTGCGCGATGCCGAGCCCTATCAGGCCGATGATCAAGATGACAGCAAACCACGTCGTTCCTGAAGCCACGTCTTACACCTTTATCGCAGATGTATACTAGTATACACTAATTTATAAATATGTCGGCGATTGGATTGAAAAATATACTTACTAAAAAGTAGTAAAAAAGAGAAGGTTTATATAAATAAGAGCATCAATACCCCTATGAAATCCAAGCATCTCATTCTCGCGAAGGTGACCGCCCTTGGATTCGCGACAGCGACAGCCATCGCGGCAGCGAATAGTGGCAAGCTCTATGAACAAACAATTCAGAAAGAGTACAAAACACAGGCACGGGTGGAGGTAGAACTCTTCCAGTCGCTCGAGAGCAAGCTCCATAACAGAGACAGGACATACGCGCCCCCAATATTCCACCGAGCCACAGAACAAAAAAGAGCACTTGAGCAACAGTCCGCTTTCATCATCCTAGGCGCAGAAGGATGCCGCTCTTGCAAGAGATTATGGATTGACATCAAAGGCATACTGTCAAGTCATCCGAAGATACATTTTGAATATGTAGATCGCTACACCATCCCCGGTATCGGATTCGAGACCGCGCTCAGAGAGGACGGAATCATACCCGATAATACCGGTCTTCCGACAGTCATCATTAGCAAAAAAGGCACGCTGAGCAGCGAGTACATGGGATACCATTCCAAGACGAATAGACTCTTTTTGAGGACGCTAGCAGAGGCAGGAAGCGACGAAACGGTGGCGAAAGCCGTTCCGCTCAACATAATACTGAAAGAATTGGAAAATCGTTAAAAAAAAAGTGGGAGCTTTTAAATGCACTTCGCCTTACAAACTCCTCCATTACTTGCACATTCTTCATCGCCTTGGCGTGCACACTGACCGATTGATTTTCCTCCTACGCAACACCGCAGCTGGGAATTCACTCCGCCGCTGCCCCAATCGTCCCAATAGGCAGATTGTATTGGGCTCCACGCTTCACCCGCCGTGTTCGAACTGGCGCTAGCCAACTGGCCGCCGGTCGCGAGTTGCTTCACGCTTGCCGCGTTCATCACGAGCGCGACCAGGCCGACTATCGCGACCAAGGCCACGAGAGCGACGACAGTCAAATTCAGTTGGTTCGATTGCTGTTCTTCCTTTGCCATCTTTCACCTCATGAAGTACTAAGAGTATTCGGTTTACCAGTTCGTGCAGCCGTCGTGTACCATGTTCTGCATTATCTTATACGCGCCCGCCCGGTCACCGGAGTTCATGTAATAGCTTACTCCACCTCTCATAGCGTAGCACCCAGACGATACATCGCCGGCAGTATTCTGCTCCGCGCTCGCCAGTTGGCTGCCCAGCGCGAGCTGGCCGCCGGTCGCGAGTTGCTTCACGCTTGCCGCGTTCATCACGAGCGCGACCAGGCCGACTATCGCGACCAAGGCCACCAGCGCGACGACAGTCAAATTCAGTTGGTTCGATTGCTGTTCTTCCTTTGCCATCTTTCACCTCATAAAGTCATAAGAACGACAAGCCCGACGATAGCGAGCGTCGCGATGAAGAACACTACAAGGAGAGAGAATTGCACGATATGCTTCTCGTCTGTCAACTGAGCACCTCTGTAGCTCGCTAGAGCTGTCGTCACTGAAGTATACACTATTGTATACTGGAGTTCCTTTAGGTATACTTATTTATAAATATTTCGCATAAATCAGTAACATCCAGCCTAGAATACCCTTAGAAAACCATTAACCCATCGCCGCCCAGTAGATGCTCTGGAGCGGCGTCGCGTTGTAGAGCACGAGCGTCTCGATCAGCGCGCCCAGCGCGAAAGTACCGATAGCGAAGATGAAGAGATAGAAATTGTAGCGGAAGACGACACCGTCGTACTTGTCCTCGAAGACGAAATGCATCATATAGAGGAGGCCGAGGGCGAACATAATAGCGAACAGGTGCAGCCAGAGCGACCCGGACGCGAACAGGACGCGCCCGATCATGTAGACGAGCGCGTACACGAGCGCTGCGCAGACGAAGTACACGACGAACTTCCGCACCTCGCTCGGCTTGTCGATCTCGTCGGATATCACGCCGCCGGCGATGGCCGCGAGGATATAGGCGCCCCCCTCGAGGATGAGATGGGGGAGCGTTATGACGACGATGATGAGGAGCGCGAGCAGCGCGTTCTGGCCGGTGTGGGCGCTCGCCATCACCGCGCGAAAGCCGAAGATCGTGCCCCAGGTGCTCGCGTTCCAGGCGATGAAGAATATCGCGCCGTCGCCCGCGATGAGCGCTATGAGGAAGCACGCGAGCAGCACCCACCAATTATTGAAGAGTATCTCGGAGAACGCGCCGAAGCTGAAGACCGCGCCCCCGCGCAGGCTCTCGAGCGAGAGCTGCTCACGGAAGACCGTGCCGATGTCGAGACCCAGCGAGGGTGCGATGAAGGCGTACGCCATGTAGGTGAGGTAGATACCGAAGAAGAGGAAGAAGTAGGTCCGTATCGCGTCTGCGTTGCCGGAGAGGAGATGCCAGAACGACCGTATCTTATCGGCCTCCTCTTGTTGCTCCTCGCGCTTGAGTACCGTCTCGAAATAGGGGAGGAGGAAGATGCTGACGAAGATGATGCTCACGATGCCGCTGTTCGCCGGGAAGAGCAGCCGCGCGATGATGATGCTTATCGTCGAGTAGATGGCGGCGAGGAAGAAGGCGCTCCACTCCTTGCGCTGGAGGAGCGACTCAGGGAAGAGATGCTCGAAGACCATGATACCCCAACCCGACGGGAGTATTTAAAGATTTGTCGCTATCCGCCAGAGGCGTAGCCGATATCGCATTTATAAACTACCGCTTAAAAGAAATCGACGACAAAAAGCGATACGAGGGCAAGAGTTTATAAATGAACAAGACATCGCCCGTATGAAGTTTCACCACATAGAGGAAGTGTTTCGCAAAAGGCAAGATTTCTATGTCTCATACCATAGACCTGGTTATTCGTCCGGGGCTCACGATGGGCTGGGAGGAGTTCGTCGAGAGGGCACCGCCCGGCTCCGTCGCCCTCGATGGCATCGTCGCTGACACCACGCGCATCGACCTCGAGACCGGCCACTTCAACTTCGATCACCACGTCGGTGCAGAACCGCTCGCGACGAACAGCACCTGCAGGCAGGTCTATGACGCCATCCGCCGTGGGCTCGTGGAGTGCTTGGACCGCATCGCACCAGGAAAGCCTATCCGGCTCTGGGTCAACCACGGCGACCAGGATATCGGCCTCAGCGCCTGGCTGATGAGGAACCACGACCCGGTGGCTCAGGAAGATGGTCTCAAGCCACTCTACAATCTCGTGCGCATCGTCAACGAGCTCGATGTGTACGGCGGAGCGCAACTCCATCCATGGAACAGGCACCTGCTGCAGCAGCAGAACTGGATCTTCCAGCCGTACAACCTGCTGCGCAAGAGCGGCACCGTAGGAGATGCCAGCGCAGAGCAGCTCCACACTATCATCGACGAGACCTGCGAACGCATCGATCTCTACATGCAGGGGAAGGCCGAGGAGACGCCGCTCGACACCCGGTACGAGGTGCTCCACAGTTCGAAGTACGGCTACCAGATCGTGCGCGAGCTCGGCGGCTGCGAGACGCGGATCTACCTCTTCCAGAACGGCACGCCGGCGCTCATCAGCGTGGTGGGCAAGCGCGCGAACGGCAACAACGATTACGTGGTCGCGCTCAAGACGCCGTTCGTCGACATCCCGCTTCTCGACCTGCGCGACAAGTACAACGAGATAGAGGGGCTGCCGCCGAACAGGGGCTGGGGCGGCTCCACGCTCCATATCGGCTCTCCGAGGATGAACGGCAGCATCCTCAGCCCGGAGGATCTCGGCAATATCACCGATGCATACCTCAAAGAGATGCACGAGCGGCGCGCGCAGAAATAGACGAGCCCGGCCGGATTGTTTGGACACGAAGTGGACAAACTGCGGAGCGAAGCGACCGCACGTTCGAATCCGAAAAACAGAATAAGAACGAGCCCGGCCGGATTCGAACCGGCGTTTCGGGGTGTCTTCGGCTTTGACGAAGACCTCGCGATCTTCAATCGCGGCCGCCGAAGCCCCGCGTTCTATCCAAGCTATACTACGGGCCCCTCGCTTCGCTCGGGTCCCTACTTTGCCTTCGCTTACGCGAACGCAAAGTACGTGCCCGCACTTAACGACGAGTTAGCTATTGAACTCCTTCGCTTCTTTTTAAAATGTTCTGTACTGCGCTGCGGTCGAGTCGACACACCGCTTGCTATCCGTTTACCGAGAATTGATTGTTGAGTTCTGTACGAATTTTCTTCCCGACCAAGGCAGCGCTAAAACTTTGGATTGAAGAAAAATGACCTGAGAATATTGCGTCTCACAATTTCTCGAGCGTGATGTCAATCGTGCTGACGCGGACGTCCTTGCCCTCCTTGTTCTTGAACTCCTCAGAGCCAATTTTTATGTCCTTGATCTGGACCTGGCCCTGGAGGAAGCGGTTGCGGATGACCTCGACCACGTCCACGGCTCGCGAGATGAACTTGCCGCGTGCCTTGACAATAACCTCTGTCGCGCCCTGGGTGGTGAACTGGATGACGACGCCCGTCACATAGTTCATGAACGGCTTCTCGCCGACGAAGATGCTGTTGTCCTCGTTGACCATGTTCCCTCGACACTCAATCTCCCTGTTGCTGGACCTTCTTGGCCTTATGCGTCATGAAGCCCGCGAGCACGTTGCGCAGCTTCTTAGAGCGGATGGTCGCATGCTTGCCGACCAGCGTCTTGTTCTTCACGAAATCCGTGGAGTACTCCTTGCCGTGGAGCGTGTAGAGCTCCTCGCCCTTCGACTTGATCTGCTGTGTCTTGATGCGACCCATGTATGTATCACCGTATCGATAAGGAGAGCCCGGAGCGGTATTTAAAGGTATTGGTCAGCGCGCGCTGGCTATCGTCGATAGAGGCCAACCGTGCGATTTTTAAAAAGGAGCTCTTCCCTCTATGCATGTACGCCACAGAGAGACAAATAGTACTACGTTTCGGCGCGTTCGCCCTGTTCCTGTTCGTCATCGGGCTCTTCACGAACAGCAACGACTGGTGGCTCGACATCGCCTTCTTCGCGCTCCTCTACGGTGTCCTCTGGCTCCTCGTGAAGAGGTTCCCGCAGTCGCCGACCACCCTCACGTGGCTCGTCATCCTGCCGGTGCCGCACCTGCTCGGGGGCTTCGGCCTCTACTCCTGGTCGGTCGGCGGCGTGAGCTGGGATGTCTACGTCCACATCCTCGATGCGTTCAACGGCGTGCTGCTCCTCCACTCGTTCCTCACGACGAGCGCGCTCAAGGTATGGCGGCGCGCGCTCGCTATCATACTCGTGGTCCTGCTCGCCGGCGCGCTGCTCGAGGCCGTCGAGGAGTACGGCGGCGTCGCCTTGGCGCGCAACGGCGAGGGCCTCTTCTACCGTGGCCCCGGCGACTACTGCTCGAACGAGCACCCCTGCAGCACGAGTATCGATACTGTCAAGGATACGTACGACAACATCCTCGGATTGGCGCTCGGCGTGCTCGCGGTCGTGTACCTCACTGCAGTTCAGCGAGCAGCCGGGCGAGGAGCGCGGCGGTCGAGGCGTCCGCGACGTCCACGGCAGCGATGATCTCGACGGACGCGAGCGTCCGTATCAGCCGCAGCCGCTGCACAAGATAGAACAACTCTCTCGACGAAAGACCGCCCGGGGACTGCGCGCGCAGGCCGGGCGCGAACGCCGGGTCGAGCGCATCGAGGTCGATGACGAGATGGAATGTTGACCACAGCCGCGCGTATGCCATGACCGCATCGGTCATCTCGGCAAGCCCCTCGCGCGAGATCTCGAGCATAGAATAGCATTGCACTCCTTTCGACGACGCGAACGCCAGTTCATCGGCGCTCCACGCGCGTGTACCGAAGAGCGCGATCTGGCGAGGGCCGAGCGCGCCCGAATCCACGAGCCGGCGCAGTTCGCCGGTCCGCACAAGGCCGGGGCGGGCGCTGACCCGCAGGAGACCGCCGTCGGGGTACGCGCGCAGGAAGCGTGCCATGCCTTGCGGAACCCCGCTTCCGACGAGGATTGAGTGCGCGTCGTGCGCCGGAGCGTCACCATAGGTGATGCGGGGGTGCACAGTGGCGCCGTTCTCGTTGACCGTGATGCGTGCAAGCTCATCCGCCGTCATGCGGAAGAGCGCGTCCTTCTCCGTGAAGACGACATCCATGATAGGAGGGAACGGATGCACTATAAAAATCATACGGTGAGTATATTACGCTCAACACTCTACTGTATCTGAACGGACAATCATATCGTCGCGTCGCCACGCGACGACTCAAGCAACAGCCGCTCGAGCTGCCGCCGCAGGAACTCGTGCACCTCGTCGTCCACATAGCCGAGGTCGTGGAAGAGCCGCAACAGGAGCTCGACCTTCGAGAGCAGGTTGGAGATGGGGAACCCCGCATTCGCGGCGGTCAGGAGGTCGAGCGCCGTGCGCTGCATGGTTTCGCATAACGTGTTGTTCTCCTGCGCGACATCGTCGGTGAGCGGGAATAGGTCGAGGAGGAAAGCGTAGATCTCTCGGTCGAGCATGGGCATGGGGTGATGGGAGCGCATAAAACGATTACCTGAAGATATCCGGAAGATATACGAGAAAAAAAGAAGGACGCCGCGAACGCATCCGCCGGAGCGGGAGATCTCCGGCGATGATTACTATCGTTTCTGGGGTGCCAGCGCGCACGGAAGATATTGCGCACAACACATCATCACGGCGATGAGCAGAAAGAGAAGGAAAAAGAAGGACTTCCTTGCGGAAGAGCAAAAACACCATGCAGAGGAAAGCGACAATTGTCATGTGGGAACCTGTAGGAAAATTTGAAACGAACGATTGGTAATCGCGGACTGAACGTCTCGCCGAAGCTTGACGCTTACATCCCGATCCCATCAACCCGATCTTCTTTCGGCGTTCGAGCGTCTCTTTTCGAGGTGGGTTTCATTCTTAGATGCTTTCAGAATTTATCCCTTCACGCGTGGCTGCCCGGCCTGCCTTCCCAGACAACCGGTAGACTAGAGGCGTGGAGCCATCGTTCCTCTCGTACTAAATGGTCCTTCCCCTCAGACGCTTTCACAGGTCCAGTAGATATCATACCAACTGCCTCGCAGCGTTGTGAACCCAGCTCACGATCCCTTTTAATGGGTGAACACCCCCACCCTTGGCCGCTTCTGCACGGCCAGGATAGGAAGAGCCGACATCGATGTAGCAAGCCGCGCCGTCGATATGAGCTCTCGGGCGCGACAACTCTGTTATCCCCGGAGTAACTTTTCGGTCACACCTAGCCCCCAACCAAGAGAGCTAAGGGATCGCTAGGCCCAGGTTTCCCTACTGAAATCTGTCACGGTGGGATTCCAGTTAAGCCGGCTTTTGCCCTTGCACTCAACACCGGATTTCTGACCCGGTTGAGCCGACCATTGGGCGCCATTGATACATTTTCAACGGCGTTCCGCCCCAGACAAACTGTCCACCTACTGGTGTCCCTATTTGCATAGGTGAGTAACGTAAACATCGGAGGGAAGTGTTACATCGTTGAGTACACGAGAACTAGCGTCCTCGCTTTAACCTCTCCTTCCTACACTATACAACAACATTCACGTCACAGCAACAGGCTACAGTAAAGTTTCACGGGGTCTTCGCTTCCCACTGGACCTCTCTGGCGTGTGCACCAGAATCGGATGTTCGGAGGGTCGTAGATAGGGACAGTGGAGATCTCATTACGCCATTCATGCAGGCCGTCAATCAAACGGCAAGGCATTTCGCTACCTTAAGAGAGTTATAGTTACCCCCGCCGTTTACCAGCCCTTAGCTCCGTTGGACCGGAGTTTGAGGTACTGACACTGGGCAGACGTCACCAACTATACACACGATTACTCGCTAGCAGTTGGCTACGTTTTTGTTAAACAGTTGGACCTCCTTTGTCATTGCACCCTACAGACGCACGCGTACGCGCACGGATGCAGGGACCCCTTATACCGAAGATACGGGGCTAATATGCCGAGTTCCCTTACCTACTTTTTCCCTTCACACCTTAGGCTTCTCACCCAGGGGCACCAGTGCTGGTTCTGGGTACGAATATTCTTGATCTGTGCGCTGTCTCTTTTCAGAGGCTCCAGGCATCGGCGGAATAGGCCAGAGGCCTACGTGTCTTCGCATTACTCTCGTTCTCATCATGACGATACTCCCGAGACTTATGCAAATTACCACGGTAGGGTAGCCGTGTCCACTTAGCCCAAAGCGTCGAAACAACGCCTTGTGTCGCCACGTATACAAGAATAGTTCCGGAATATTAACCGGATGCCCTTTCGCGCTACACCCAATCTCTGGGCTCGCTTAGGCTCGACTAACCCTCAACCGATCTACGTTGTTGAGGAACCCTTGCCCTTTCGGTGACGCGGATTCTCACCGCGCTTCGATCTTACTCCCACCAGGATTCTTATTACTGCACGGTCCACACACCCTCTCGGGCGTGCTTCTTCCCAAGCAGTACACCAGTCTACCACACATCTTGCGATGGTCTGAAGTGTCGGTAATCGCTTTAGCCCCGTCCATTTTGGGCGCTAACACCCTTGACAAGTAAGCTGTTACGCACTTTTTAAAGGATGGCTGCTTCTGAGCCTACCTCCTCGCTGTCTTGGGGTGTTAACAACCTTCACCCGTTCACACTTAAGCGACATTGAGGGACCTTAACTTCAGTTTGGGTTGTTCCCCTTTCCTTGCCCACCCTTACGGCGGACAGGCGTCTCCAGACTTCTACGTTCGTCAACAATTCGGAGTTTGACAAGGGACCGACCAGTTGCCCGGCCTAAATCCCCAATCAGTTACTCTACAAGTCGACGCAACATCAGTCCAGGCTTGACTGCGGCCAACTTCGACTGGAACCAGCTATCACCCCTCTCGATTGGCTTTTTACCCCTAGCCCGAGGTTAGAAAAACCCATGCATGGAGAACTTCTTCAGGCCTCCACGAGGTTTTACCCTCGCTTCACCTTACCCCGGGTTAGATCGAGGGGCTTCGGGTCGTACGCAGGTGACTCATGGCGCTTTCACACCACGCCCCTCGTAAACTGCGGGCTCTTGGTTTCCCTTCGGCTTCCCGACTTTCGGCGGTTAGCCTTGCCACACACGTACACTCCCTGGCACGTTATTCAAAACGGACGATGCACGACCGAAGCCGCGCATCTTTCTATAACTAAACGATTTCACGCTCTTTGGACTCTCTGCGAAGAGTACTTTTCAGCATTCCCTCACGGTACTAGTTTCGCTATCGGACTTGCGACGTATTTAGGGTTGGAGGTAGTTGTCCCCCAGCTTCACACGCCATTCCCAAGGCGCGCTATTCAGGATACCTCTACACCTGCTCTCCCTCCGAGCACGGGGCTGTCACCCTCTCTGGCGCTGCGTTCCAGCAGACTTTGTCTCGAGAAAGACGGGTTAAAAAAAGGTCCTGCAACACCACATCCCCTACACCTTTCGGCGCAGGATTCGGTTTGCCCTAGAGCTGCGTTCGGTCGCTCTTACTTGCAGCATCCCAATTGGTTTCTTTTCCTGCGGGTACTGAGATGTTTCAGTTCCCCGCGTTGGCTGTCCTTACGGACTGGACGAGAAGTCTCATTCGGAGATCCCGGGTTCAACCCCTACGTGCGGGTACCCCGGGCTTAGTGCAGCTTGTCACATCCTTCGTCGCCGACGCAAGCCTAGCGATCCATCGTTTAGCGTAAGATCAAATTTCGCCTACAAACATCCGGATCCTTTCGGATCCGGTCCCACGTGACAAATTATCGCTTTCCTCTGCATGGTGTCCTTGATTGTGATATGGTCACCCATGCCGGACGGCATGGCACAGGACAGTGGCCGCGTCGTGGAACGCGTAAGGTCCGTCGCTGTGGTCTTCACCCTTTACCCCTGATGCGTGTGCTTCAGGAGCTGCACTCATTGTGATTGCGCGCGACGCGCGCTGATGAGTAGGAATGGACTTCCGGTCACTTCGTTCCGGACTCGGCCTTCGCTTCGCGAAGTCCGAACGTCGGGACCGGGCCATTTTGTGTATGAGTAGGAATGGACTCGCCGGGACTTTCGCGCCGACACGTAGCTCGCGGGCTTGCGTGGCGGCTTTCGAACCCGAAGCCTCTCGCGTGCAAGGCGAGCGCTCTACCATTGAGCTACGAGCCCAAAAATATGAATAGGACGAGACAGAGCCCATACGGGCTTCGGCTACCATAGAACATTGAGTATAACTGATTGTTCCCCTCTTTTCTTGCGTTGCGGAGGACGTATTACTCGTCCCTCGCAACTTGAACGTCGAGCGGCCTGCATGAATCGGCCGCTCTCCTGGAGATACTCCAAGGCAACGACGATACTGCATTCGCTGAACATTGAGATAGAAAAAAGGGAAAGGAGGTGATCCAGCCGCAGGTTCCCCTACGGCTACCTTGTGACGACTTAACCCACCTCACTGAGCTTAGATTCAACGCGCTCAAGAAAGCGAGTTTTACCTAAGCCCTGCTCGGTTGGTTTGACGGGCGGTGTGTGCAAGGCGCAGGGACATATTCACCAGCAGATGATGACGGCTGATTACTAGGGATTCCGACGTCACGAGGCTGGGTTGCAAGCCTCGATCTGTACCAAGATAGGGTTTTGAGGGTTCGCTTCACCTTTCGGTGTTGCATCCCATTGTCCGTACCATTGTTGCGCGCGTGTAGCCTAGGGGATTCGGAGCATACAGACCTACCGTTGCCTGCACCTTCCTCCCGTTTACACGGGCAGTCTCCACAATGTGCTCGATCCCAGAGGTCGTTAGCAATTGTGGATGCAGGTCTTGCTCGTTACCTGACTTAACAGGACACCTCACGGCACGAGCTGACGGCGGCCATGCACTACCTCTCGGCTCGTCTGATAGTGTCTTCAGCACGATCTTCATCCTGCCGTCGCCCCTAGTAAGGTGCTCCGCGTTGAGTTGGATTAAACCGCACGCCGCACCCCTTGTAGTGCGCCCCCGCCAATTCCTTAAAGTTTCAGTCTTGCGACCGTACTTCCCAGGCGGTGAGCTTAGCATCTTCATTTCGACACCGCGCATCTTCGTGAGATACGCGGCACCTTGCTCACAGCGTTTACGGCTAGGACTACTCGGGTATCTAATCCGGTTCGCTCCCCTAGCTTTCGTTCCTCACCGTCAGATCCGTTCTCGTGCAATGCCTTCGCCATCGGTAGTCTTCCATGGATTATCCCATTTTACCAGTCCCCATGGAATACTTTGCACGCCTCCCGGTCTCGAGTCTGGCCGTGTCTCCTGCACGCTGTTCGGTTAAGCCGAACAATTTCACAAGAGATGCACCAAACCGGCTACGAACGCTTTAGGCCCAATAATCGCGATGACCACTTGTGGCGCTGGGGTTACCGCGGCGGCTGGCACCAGTCTTACCCACCACTTATTCGCCGATCTGTTTACGATCGACAAAAGCCTACAACAGAGTCGTAAGCACTGAGTATCCCCCTATCACACTTTCGTGCATTGTAAAGGTTTCGCGCCTGCTGCACCCCGTGGGGCTGGGACCCGTATCTCAGTGTCCCTCTCCGGGCTACCACTCTCATGGCCCGTACTGATCTTGGGTTTGGTGGGCCGTTACCCCACCAACTGCCTAATCAGCCGCCGGCCCATCCTATGGCACGTGTTTGGGAGAATCACCATTCCAGGAAGAATCTCCTATCGAGAATTACCCTCAGTTTCCCGAGGTTATGCTCGACCATAGGGCAGGTTACCGACGTGTTACTGAGCAGTTCGCCAGTATTGCTACTAGACTTGCATGGCTTAATCGGATACTCATAGCAGCCATCTCCCGCAGGATCAACGGGAACTCTTTTCGCAATGACCATCGATCGCTCGATGATGCAGATCCTTTCGATTATTCGTACTATTGGTCGCAGAATTGCAATTGTTTGAAACTTGTCTATCACAAGTATACTTGCGGGTTCTATTATTTGGTAGTACAAAGCACAATTTGCTTTGTCTCGTCCTACACATCGCAGATTCTTAGGTCTGCAATGATTGTGTATGCTAATGGCTCTATGCCGCGCGCACGACCCTTTCGAGTTTGCTCGTGCTCCTTGCGGCAGGAGAAGGTGGTGATTTCCGACCGTTCTCGCGGTCAGGGGAACACCGTCACACTCCGACGATGTCCCGTCAGGGTTCCGAGAGAGACTCGAGGGTCATTTATAAACGTTGCGGTTTAAGAGGTTATAACTGCATTTCGCAAAATCAACGCTACTGCAACCCCTGTTGCTCTCGACGCACATATTTTTGATTCTGAAGGTTATATAGTTTGCGGAGAATTCGGTAATCAAAGGGCATCATCGTATGCCGTTTCATTTCGATAGAGCCCTGAGATGTAACGTCAAAATGAGCCCGCCGTGATTTGAACACGGGACCACCCGATTATCAGTCGGGCACTCCATTGCCTCCTGACAACCGCACCAATCTGCGGTGGGTCATTAGGTCCAGGCTAAGCTACGGGCTCGTGAGAATCTAGGGCTTTCTAGATGTTTTATAAACATTTCTAAGATGCTAATGGAGGAGCAGGACTTCGACTCTCCCTTTCGAGAAGCCATCCGGATCCTGGCCGATGCGCGTCCTCGCGACCCGTTGCGGCTCCAGCGTGCCGGTGGTCTCGGCGAAATAATAGGTCTTGCCGTTGGCTGTCCAGCTCGCCCCCTTGAACCTGCCCGCAACGCCCAGCGCGAGATGGTCCAGGGCGTGCGCATCATCGCTAGGGAAGTAGAGCAGCGCCACGTCGATGCCGACTGCGCGCATGAGCGCGGCGCCCAGTATGGCCATGTCCTCGCAATCGCCGTTCCGCTCAACAATTGTCTCGAGCGGGTAGCGGACATAATTCTTGGCGGCGCTCCGCTCGATAGAGTCATCATAGACGATGTCATGCACGAAATCGAGCAGCGCCTGCGCCGCATCCTCCTTGCTCCTGTTCGATTGCGTGATCGTGCGCGCGATGTGTTGGATCGCGGGGTCCTTGTACGTGACGAAGCGGGGATACTCCTCGATCGGCGCGTGGTGGTCCTGCACCTTGTACTTCAGGTACTCGGATGCTTCGATGAAGAACAGCCAGTCCTTGTTGTTGACGGCCGGCGCGAAGAGGCTGAATTTGGATTCCTGGCTATTCAGCACCGCGTCGACAGTAACTTTCCGCGCCAGGTTCGGGTTGAAGAGGTACTCGATTGCCGTGCTGCTCGCGGTTGTGTTCCGAGAGTACGGCGGGTTGATTGCCATGCTGACGAGCAGTCCCGCCGCGAGGGAGATTGTGTACGGCGTGCTCCGTCCCCATTTCGCCATAGGCCTTGCGTGCAGACCCTACTTCTTAAGAGTTACGCTTCTCTTCAGTAATGAGATAGGATGTGTGACGCAAAACAGCGAACACATGGAAGGCTAAGAACACTGGCGAAGGCTTCGATGCGCCAGCCGAGAATCGAACTCGGGACACAGCCTTGGCAAGGCCGTATTATACCATTTAACTACTGGCGCATTGCGGTGCTAGGGCTTCGAGGGGCTTTTATAAACATTTCGTAGAGGAAAGTGGCTCAGGAAACACTGAAAAACTCACTACGTCCGCCAGCGACTCGTCGCTATCGCTCCTCATCCGGCGCTCACCTCCTCTGAAGCGTTCCATTTACGCCTTATCTTTTGCAGTTCGCGCCTTCCGGCTGGCGGACGCATCTTGTGTAACTCCGCAAAGAGTCATCTTTAAAAACGACCTCGTCTATATGCATGTCATGCCGAAGGGAAAGAGCGGTGAGGTCAAGGCCTGGATTATCTCTGTCGACATGGGGTACGGCCACCAGCGCGCCGCCTACCCGCTCAAGGACATCGCGTACGAGCGCATCCTCACCGCGAACAACGACAAGATCATCTCGGAGCGCGAGCGCCGCGAATGGGAGAACGCGCGCAGGTTCTACGAGTTCATCTCGCGCCTGAAGCGCGTCCCACTCATCGGAGGGGCGTTCTTCGGACTGTACGACCGGTTGCAGCGCATCGGTCCGTTCTTCCCGTTTCGCGACCTCTCTGCGCCGAACTACACGACGCTCCGGGTCAAGCGCACCATCAAGAACGGACTGTGCAAGAGCATTGTAGAGTACACGAAGAAGGCGCCCATCCATATCGTGACGACGCATTTCATGCCGGCGCTCGCGTACCACTATGCCGGCAAGCCGTGCTATTGCGTCGTGACGGACACCGACATCAACCGTGTCTGGGTGCCGGACAATCCTAAGGAGTGCAACATCACCTATTTCAGCCCGTGCAAGCACACGAGCGTCCGCCTGCGCGAGTACGGCGTGCCGGAGCAGAACATCGTCGAGACCGGCTTCCCGCTGCCGAAGGAGAACATCGGAGCGGACAGAAGCATCCTCAAGCAGGATGTGTTCGCGCGCCTCATCAATCTCGACCCGAAAGGCGCCTTCTTCGACAAGTACGATAGCATGGTGCGCGAGAAGCTGGGCCTGCAGAAGAAGTTCGGCAAGCGACGCACCACGCCGACCATGCTCCGGAGATACAAGACCCACCCGCTCACCATCATGTATCTCGTCGGGGGCTCCGGCGCGCAGACCGAGATCGGCATCCGCATCGTGGAGTCGCTGAAAGCCCGCATCGAACGCGGGGACGTCCGCATCATCCTCAGCGCCGGCACGCGGCTGGACGCGAAGCAGCAGTTCGAGGAGGAGATCGCGAGGCTCGGCCTGCAGGAGCACTTAGGAAAGAATATCCTCATCACCTTCGCGCTCGACAAGAAGAGCTACTTCGGGACGCTCAACGAGGCATTACGCACAACAGATATCCTCTGGACAAAGCCGAGCGAGCTCTCCTTCTACACCGCGCTCGGGCTGCCGGTCATCATCGCGCCCCCCATCGGCGCGCACGAGAACTACAACCGGGGCTGGCTCGAGCAGATCGGCTCCGGCTTCGTGCAGGACGACCCAGGGATCGCGCACGACTGGCTCTTCTACTGGGTCGATGACGGCCGCCTCGCCGACGCCGCGCTCCAGGGCTTCATCAACGCCCCTTGCATGGGCGCCTACAACATCGAGGAGTACCTGCGCAACCACGCGATGCCAAAATGACGCGGTGGCGCACCGCAAACGTTTAAATAGCCCGCGCGGGTTCTTGAGCATACGCTCCGTTGGTGTAGTCCGGTCAATCATTCGGCCCTTTCGCGTTCGGGGTGGAGCCCCTCCGGTCTCCTTCCTGCGGACGAAGACAGGCCGGGACCTGGGTTCAAATCCCAGACGGAGCATACTCGGCATCAGAAGAGCGAACGAAGCGGCGGCCTCCGAAGAAAGCATTAAAAATTCTTCTGCTAAGAGAGAGCGGCATGGCCATCTCTGAACGCGAGCTCAAGGAGAACGAGGCGAAGATCGATAACATCCTGCACAAGATTCTCGAGTCGTCGAGGCAGATCCAGGACTTGCGCGATCGCGTCAACCTCAACATGCCGGAGGCATACAACAATCCGCTCCTCGATGAGATTGGGACGCTCGGGCGCATCATCGAGGAGCTCGCGACGCTCGCCGACGAGATTGACGTGAGCGATGAGCGGCTCACCGAGCGCGCCGAAGGGGAGATCAAGGACAAGCTGGATGAGGCGATCGCGCGCATCCTCGCCATCAAGACGATGTTCAAGGAGGAATGAGCCCGCCACCGCCGGCCTTCAACAGCAATATTTATAAAACTCCGCCTGTTCGCAAGCGTTCATGAAGCGAAGCTCCCGTCGATGGAAGAAGAAGGGCCAGATGCGCTGGAAGTGGCAGCGCAAGCGCATGAAGAAGGAGAAGCGCAGGCGCCTGAAGAAGTGAGTTCTCAACACAAAGGATTTTGCCAGCAGGACGATGGGAGAAGCGGTTCAGCACAAACATTTATAAGGACTATCTGAGGCCTTCCCGTCATGAATCCGGTCCATGCGGCGCTCGCGTATTTCGTCTGGTTCCTCTCCACGTATTACTTGTTGTTCTTCATATTGACGCTCTTCGCGAACGAGAGCCGGCTCTTCGAGCGGCGCAGGCTCGGCGCCCAGCGGCCGCTCGTCACCATCCTCGTACCCGCCTATAACGAGCAGGGGAAGATTGCGCAGACGATCGCGTCGCTGAAGAGGATCACGTACGAGCGCGTCGAGGTCATCGTCATCAACGACGGCAGCAAGGACCGCACGAGCGATGAGACGCGTGCCGCGATCAAGGGCGACGGGCGCTTCCGCCTCATCGACCGCCGCGAGAACAGGGGCAAGGGCGCCTCGCTCAACGACGGCATCGCGGCGGCGCGGGGGGAGTACATCGTCACGATAGACGCCGACACCGTGGTCGAGCCGAACATCCTCCAGAAGGTGCTCCCGTACTTCGATGACGAGAAGGTGGGCGCGGTGACCGTCTCAGTCCTCGTCAAGAGGCCGCAGCGCTTCCTGCACAGGGTGCTCGAGCTCGAGTACATCATCGGCCTGTCGCTCTTCCTGCGGCTGCTCAGTTTCATGGGCATCGTCTTCGTCACGCCGGGGCCGTTCTCCATCTACCGCGCGAGCATGCTCCGCAAGATTCAGGGCTTCGACGCCAGCAACATCACCGAGGACCTGGAGATCGCGTACCGCATCCGCTTCGCGGGCTACAGGATCGTCAACTGCATGGACGCGAAGGTGTACACGATTCTCCCCCCGACGTTCAAGGGGCTCTACCGCCAGCGCCGCCGCTGGTACACCGGCGCGATCCAGACCATGTACCAGCACCGCAAGCAGATCTTCACCACGCGCCAGGGCCTGTTCAGCGCGTTCATCGTCTTCAACTACTCGCTCATCTTCGTCGGAATCATCCTCTTCCTCTCGAGCATGTACCTCGCGGCCTCCCATCTCACGCAACAACTGTGGGAGTACCAGTACACCGGCTGGAACTTCCTCGAGAACCTCAAGGAGTACCGCTTCGACATCCTGCGCTTCAGCGGCATCGAGATCATCGGCTTGATGGGTCTCCTCTCCACGTTCGTCCTGCTCGGCCTCGGCCTCTACTACACGCGCACGAACGTGCGCCACAAGAAGGCTGCGATCGCGGGATACCCGGTCCTGTTCTTCCTCTACCAGCTGTGGTGGATTGCCGCGATCATCTCTGCGGTGCGCGGCAAGAGAGTGAAATGGAAATGATCGAGGAGAGAACGCTGGAGTGAATGCATGAAGAAGATGAAGAATATTGTCCCAATCCTCGCGCTGCTCATCACCATCTTCCTCTTCGCGACGGTCCTGCTCGTCTCCTCCACGTTCGAGCAGAGACGCCAGGTCTACCTGGACACAGAGATGCAGAAGGTCTACAATTCGCTCAACGATATGCAGATCTACATGCTCATGTCGGACACGTACGACCAGAAGATGGCATGCATCGCGTACAAGGAGAAGCTGCGCGACCTGGACAAGACCACATGGCAGCTCGGCCAGAAGATCGACCAGTACCGCGCAGCGAGCGAGGAGTTCCGCAAGGACCCCTACTACCTGCAGCAGAAGCAGGTCTTCAACGAGAACGAGATGCTCTATCTCCTGCTGCTGAAGAAAGTCAAGGAGACCTGCGACATGCAGCAGTCTATCATCATCTTCTTCTACCAGAACTCCGACGACTGCAAGAAGTGCGATGACCAGAGCTTCATCCTCACGGACATCCACCGTGACATCGACAAGGATGCGGCCATCTTCAGCTTCGACATCGACCTCAACCTGACGACGGTGCGGTTGCTGCGCGAGTACTACGATGTCAAGGAGCTGCCGTGCGTCGTCATCGACGACCACCCATACTGCGGGATCCAGGGACGCGATTTCATCGTCGGCAAGATCTGCGAGAACGTGACGACGCTCCCGCAGTGCCAGACGCAGAACGCGAGCGGCTGAGAGAGAAAGAGAGAATAAAGACAGAATTTCTAATGATGCTCTGCCGCTTCAGCCTCCTCGGCTTCGGCCTTGGTCTTGTGCACGGTGCCGTCCGGGTGGTTCGGCGGTGAGTAGACCGTGTAGAGCTTGAGCTGCCCATTCGAGACGTTGACCACGTTGTGGTACGTGCCCGCCGGCACGATGACCGCGTCGCCGTTGCCGGCAAGATGTTCCTCTTTGCCATTGAAGACGAACTTCGCCTCTCCTTGCTCGATGCGGAAGAACTGGTCGACGGAGTCGTGCACCTCGTTGCCGATCTCCTCGCCCGGTTGCAGGCACATCACGACGAGCTGCGCATGCTTGCCTGTGAAGAGTACCTGGCGGAAATACGTGTTGGCGAGCGTCTGTTTTTCTATATGTCCGACGTATCCAGTCATAGTATCACCCTTCTTTCCGCATTCGCGGAGCGCCATCTTAAACCTTTCGGAGAGAAGATTCTCACGAGGGAATGCGGTAGGCCCGCGTATCGACATGATTTTAAGGATACGCTCATTTTCTGGTCGTATGCACGATACCTGGAAGAAGCACAAAGAGATCATCATCATCTCGCTGCTTTTCCTCGTCGGCGAAGCTATCTTCGCCCTCTCGAGGCAGAGAGCGCTCATCTGGGACGAGGCGGTCTATGTGGGGATGGGGAAATTTCTCTACAGCTTCGGCAAGAGCGGTCTTTGGGAGATCTTCCGCCCGATCACGATGCCGCTCGCCATCGGGGTGCTCTGGAAGATCGGGCTGGACACGATTCTCGCATCAAGAGTGCTGGCTGTGCTCCTCGCGACGGCCTGCATAGCGATGACATACCTGATAGCCGACAAGGTTTTTGGCAGGCGTGCTGCGCTCCTGGCATCGGTTCTCCTCGCGACGACGCCGGTCTTCGTGAAGTACTCGGAGTATCTGTTGACAGACATCCCGTCTTTGCTCTTCGTCCTGGTTACGGTCTATCTGATTTTGGAGAGGAGATATTTCCTTGCGGGAATCTCATCGGGAGTTGCATTTCTGACGAAGTTCCCGCAACTGCTCATGCTCCTCCCTTTAGCGGCATACATATTGTTGGAAAAGGGACCGCGCAGTGCTGCGCGCGATAAGGTACGCCACCTCCTGATGCTGTTTATGGGTTGCGCCCTCATCATCATCTGCTTCACCATATTCAACATATCGCTCTACTCATCGCACCTATCCATCCTCGATTCCTCGACCAGGCCTGTGACCGACGCGATGGCGTTCCAGAACAACCCTCTGCAGAACCTGCCGACGGGCACAGTGCAGCAGAAGGCCTACAGCGCAGCGTACTATCTGATAAACGTGGTAGGCATCATGGGATCGCTGCTCTTCATTCTCGCGCTGCTCACCGTGGCGCAATCATGCGCGCGGAAGAAAGCGCGGCACGGATCAACATTGCTCACGTATGTCCTCATCGCGTATCTCCTGTACTATAGCGCGATACCATACAAGACAGAGAGATTCCTGCTGTTCTTCATACCTATCGTGAGCATCCTCGCGGCGGCGGCGTTCTTCTATGTCCTCGACATGAAGAGGAGGGCCATCAATATCGCGCTCTATATATTCGTGGGCGTGGCGCTGGCTGTCGCGGTCTATCAGGATGCGCAGATATACCACCAAAAAGCGGATATGGGAGGACACGAGATAATAGCATATTCATATTTTGCGCATAACGATATCAAGGGGACGATGCTCGTCACAGACCCGTTGTTCGCCGCCTACTCCGACAACCGCTTCATCCCTATATACAACACCATGAACGACGGCACATTCTACGTCGATGAGTGGGAGAAGAATAGCACGGCGGACGGGGCGGCGTTCTCCGAGAACTCCATACCCTGCGCGGACAGGAGCTGCATCGCCAGACGAGACGCATTGCTCGAGAGCATCAACAGCTCGTACTCTTTGGTGTTCTATGATGCGACGACCGGGTGGAGGATATTCGCGGGCAGGAGGGTTTCTGGGCAGAGAGCCCCGGCGCCGCCTACATGAGAAAATGGACGGCTGCCGCGACGATAAGTCCTAGCGCCGCACCCGACAGTATGTCGACCGTGAAGTGCCTCTTCAAGCGGTGCCGTGAGTAGCACACCAGCACCGCGGCTATGCCGAGGAGCACATCCACCACAGCATTGTTGAAAACGAAGTGCAGCGTGAATGCCAGGAGAACTATCCTCGCGGCATGCAGGCTCGGGAATGACGACGCATCGATCCTCTGCACCAGGTTGCGAAACGACATCCTCCTCGGGCGGTGCTTGAAATAGGCAAGTCTCGCGACGACGGTTATCAGCACGAGTATCACGAGCCCCAGCAATAGCTCGAGGAATACCATCCAGTCGAATACGAGCATCATCGCCATCACGACGAGATAGAAGACCATGCCGCCCAGGGACGATATATCCTGGAACACGACATCCGATATCCGTTTCAGTCCAGGCATCGTTCACACCAGGTAAAGTATCGTTCCCACCGCTACGCACCACGCCACGATGATGGCGAGCATCCCGCCGTCGGCGAATATCCTCTCCGGCTGCCGCCCGACGCGTGGGTCTGCCTCGGTGACGTACAGATACCTGAACACCCCGCAGACCACGATAGGCACCGTTATCATCCAGATGACATCCCTCCGCAGGAACGAGTAGAGGCAGTAGCTGATGATCACTATCGCCGCGTCGATGGTGATGAACCTGTCGAGCCGCTCGACGGTGTAATGCCGGAGTACATCCTTGTACGATGCGCTTCTCCTCTTCAGCAGCAGCATGTCGGATTTCCGTTTTATTGCGACGAGGAGCAGCGCGAGGAAGAACACGCACAGGATGAGCCACGGCGAGACCTCCGCCGCTATCAAGAACACCCCTGAAAGCGCGCGTACGACGAAATTCGTCGCGATGGCTATCATGTCCACGAACACGTAATGCTTGAGGTACAGCGAATAGAGCAGAGAGATGGTGAACAGCGCGAGCACCGAATAGAGGAATGGGGTCGACAGATACCCCGCCAACGCAAGCGACGCCAACAGCAAGACTACCGCAAGAGGTGCCGCCTGCCAGATCCTGACCCTGCCTGACGCTATCGGCCTGCTCCTTTTCTCAGGATGGAATCTGTCACAGTCCTTATCGACTATGTCGTTCACAATGTATCCTGACGATGATATCATGCACAACGCGACGAATCCTAGGGCGGTGAGCCAGATATCCTGCCGGTTCCAGAGCGAGTGCGAGAAGAATATCGCGACCACGATGACAAGGTTCTTGTACCATTGCTGCGGCCTCAAGAGTTGCAGTAGATCGTTCACAAGGAACGGGTCCTCATCAAGATTTATTAAGCTTGCCGATGGGGCGCGCCCGTCCTGCAACCCAAGCCCAGCAGCGGCATCGCGGCGTTCGAGCGACGATATCCGGCTCAGAACCTAAACCCGAGGCCGTATGAAACGAAACTGCCGCTGTTCGTCCGCCCGTTCTGCCGGGCCCGTTGCGCGCCGATGGTCCAGGAGCACATGAGCCTTCGCCAGAGCGGCGCCTTCACTGTCAAGGCGAGTGATGAGGCGTCCGTGACAGGGCTTGGCTCGTTCCGCGGCAACCGGTGCGCGTAGGCCAACTTGACATTGATGTGCGTCTGCGGGTCGTCGTACCCCAAAGCGACACGCGGCGAGACGGACGTCCTCTCCCAGACGGTGCCGCTCTCGAACGTGCTCCTGTACCCGCCGTACGCAACTCCCGCCTCTGCGAACAGGTTGCCGTAGTACCGCTGGAGACCGACATTGGCGGAGTAGGCGTATCCTCTCTCGGCCCTCGCCTTTCGCTCATTAGAGACGAGACCTTCAAAGGAGATGCCGAGATTGTTGCGGCGTCCGACGGCGTAGAGCTCGAGCGCCTCGCCTCGAGCGAAACCGCTGCTGCCGTTGTCGTTCAACGTCACGTATGCCTGGACGCCCGCAGCGGCCGGAGCGGCCACGACGGTCGATAAGAGCAAGCATAGACTACCGACTATTCTTTTCATGAAAACACCTTCATCCATTGATTGCTTGATTCGCGCCCCCTACTGAAGAGTACTTCACATCAGTGGTGACGTTCCATTTTTAAATATTTACGTTGCTCATGCATTAATAGAACTGATTATCGACGATAAAATGTAGAATTTAAGAACATCAAATTTATAAGTAAGCTATCACCCCCAACATGGTTTGGGGGAGTATATGAATAACATCGTTACCGGACCGGACAAGCTCTTGCACCTGGTCAATCAGCGTCACGAGATCTCGCTCACCGCCGCGACCAACGAGCTCAAGGTGGACCGGGCGGTCGTTGACCACTGGGCCGATGCGCTCGAGGAGGAGGGCCTCATCATCATCTCCTTCACGCTGCGGGAGAGGTTCCTGCTCAGCCTCGAGCGGTACCACCTCAAGAAGCAGTACAACATGCGCGCCCTTCTACGCAATGTCAAGTCGCTCTATTTCAAGGAGCGCTCCTACAACGAGCACGAGCTCGCGAGCAAATCCAAAGAGCTCGATGAGAAGATCAAAGTCCTGAACGACAAGCTCAAGACGCTCCAACACTATCAGACGCTCCAGGTTGAGATTGAGCAGGAGAAGAACGCTATCGCGCAGGAGCAGTCCCGAATCGCCGTGCTCGAGAGGCAGTTCGTCGAGCGCGAGCGCCAGCACGAGAAGGAGCGCGCAGAGTTCCACGATATGAAGGCTAAGGTCTCGGTGCAGGAACGCAAGCTGCAGGCGCAGAAAGACGCCGTCGCCATCAAGGAGAGAATGATCGCGCAACGCGAGAAGGAGTTCGCCGAGCGCATGAGATCTATGGAGGTGCGCCAGAAGAACCTGGACGACAAGCACCGGGCGATCACCCGCATCGCGTCCGATCTCATGCGCGTGAGCCTGGCCAACGGCCATCACGCAGAAGAGAAGAAGTGAGATTCTATAGAGCTGTTCAAAAAATTACACGAAGAGAAGAGCCGTTTTTCTCACGCGAACGCTGGTGGAGAATAAGAACTCAGGGGCAGATGGTCGAGGACCAGCAGCTCTGACGCGTCGTCACGATACTCTTCCAGGGGCCCGTGGGCACCTGGCTCGCGTTCACCCACTGCCATGAGACGTTGTCGACCGGACCCAGGCCGAGGTAGTCGCGCACCGCGGGCGAGACGTCGATGCCGGCACGCCAGCCGAAACTCGTCGTGGGCTGCGGATTGCTGCCGAAGGCGTACGGCCAGTCATCCGTCGGGCCCGGACCGGCGTTCTCCACCTGGGCATAGACGGTCTTCGTCCCCTTGATGACCCGCACCCAGCGGTTCTTGATCATGGACTCCTGGGCACCCCAGGCCGCCTTCTCCTTCGACCAGGGCACGACGCTGAACGCGTTCGCCTTGCGCCCTGTGGTACTGAAGTCGGTGTAGGGTATCGCGACATAGAATGGGTTCTCTTTCGGCGTGAAAGCCTTGGGGTAGTAGCCGTTGCGGCTGTTCGGGTCGTCATAGCCGCCGTAGTGCTCCTGCCACCAGACGTCCCAGGCGCTATCGTAGTTGTTGCTCCCTCCTGTATCGGCGGACGGTCCCTGGCCGACCCAGAAGATTGTCGAGACGATGTTCGTCTTGAGCGGGAACGTGCCCGCCGGAGTTGAGGCGCAGACATTGTTCTCGTCCACCAGGCCGTTGCAGTTGTTGTCCTTCCCGTCGCAGACCTCGGTGGCCGGCGTGCAGGTCGGTGCTGTGCACAGGGCGCTCTTCGCGTACCCTTCGTACTGGACGCAGACGGTGCCGAAGCACACCTTCGGAGGCGTGCCCGTCGCAGCCTGCCGGTACACTTCATAGTAGCCGCTCTTGTCGCAGGCCAGCGTCGTGATAGTGTTCCCGCTCGTTCCGCACACCACGGTGCGGCAGCCACCGCTGCTCACGTCCTTCGTGATCGTGCTCGTGCACGTGACTTTTGCGGTGAAGGCGCTCGTCACGCATGCGGGCGCGGGAGTAGGAGTACAGACACTATTCTCGTCGACCAGGCCGTTGCAGTTGTTGTCCTTCCCGTCGCAGACCTCAGTGGCCGGCGTGCACGTTGGCGGCGTTGTGACCGGCGGCGTCGTGGTGCAGGTGTAGGAGGTGTAGGGGGCGCTCCTCGCGTACCCGTTGACGCCGACGCACAAGCCGCCAAGGCACACCTGCGTCACCAGCGTGCCGGCCGTCGTCTGCTT
>Ga0315275_10000051_pt1 | contig 89335 bp, 86 predicted proteins | sample YL17G03_0_MG_FD_205557 | JGI IMG/M metagenome (GOLD analysis project Ga0315275, IMG submission 205557) | Sediment microbial communities from Yellowstone Lake, YNP, Wyoming, USA - YL17G03_0 | ecosystem: Environmental > Aquatic > Freshwater > Lake > Sediment | place: USA: Wyoming | collected... | reverse complement strand
AATAATACCCACAGCACAGGTTACTTTTAATAACTCTTTTCAAACAAATGCAGCTGTTTTAGAAATTTCTGTAGGACACAGTAATTATACAATAGAACCAATACCCGGGTCAAATATAGTATTTCAATATCAAAAAGATTTAAAAGTAAATGAAAACGATATCAAAGATACAATTGTATACATATCTGGGCAAGGTACAGTAAGATTAAATGTTATTGGCGATGAAGTAAATGTTGCCATATTAAAAGTAACATCTAAAGATCAAACTGGGACACCACTAACAATAACTTCTACAAATACGACAGAATACGCGGTGACTGTCCAATTCCAGGCAATTAGAGAAAATAAAGTTGGTATAATAACTTACCAATTAGAAGTTGATGGAAAAACCCAGACTTATGAAACTAGTATAACCATAGGTCCACCGGCAGCAGGAGAGACAGCAGGAGAGGGAGCCAATATCCCCACTTCAACAGTGGTTATTGTTCTTTTAGTAGTTATTGTCATTGGATACATGATTTTTACACAGATCAGACACAAAAGGAGGTAAAACACCTATATGAAAAAAGGATGGGTGCTTTTATCCTTAATAATTTTAACTACGATATTTTTTCAAAGTTTTTTTTCAAATAATGCAGAAGCAGGACAGGCAGGGGTAGGCGTTGGTAATATTCCCCCAAAATATAATATGATACGACTAGTGAGCCAAGAAGATACCTTCAGAGTATATTTGACCGTATTTGATCATAATTCTTGGGAAGATATACAAACCGTTAGCGTGATTTTAGAAGATAACGGAGGCAAAAAAGCTGAATTTCTTTTTAAACAGTATGAGACGAATACAAGTTATGACAAAATAAATGAATTTAGTGAAATATCTGCAGAAAACAATTTACTAGTTACAAAAAAATGCTCTTATGATTATTCAGCGGGAAGTAGTTTAGAAAAATGTGATCTAAATCTACTCTTTGTTTTTGAAAACACAGGGTTTACTAACATAAATATAATTGCTGTTGATACAGCAGGAGGGAGCGCAACAATCCAACTAGATTACACATCTGAAGAGCTTATTAGAAGTGAAAACATCATTATTATACCTGGAATAGGTAAACCGTCAACTCTAGAAATACCACCATATCTTTTGGATTCAATAGCATTAATCGCTGCAGCATTTGGTACTTGGTACTTTATTAGAAAGACGGATATAATAAAAATAATGAGAGCAATATATGAAGAAACTTGACATTGTTCTTTGGTATTTACCAATATGCTTTTTTATTTTTTTAGCGATTTTCATATTTGTAAAATTTATTTTTATTTTCTTTTTCAGCGCTGCTTTTGAGCCAGGTTTCATGTTTGATTTAATCCCATATTACTTTCTTTCAGGGGTAAATAATTTACATTTACTACTATTATCTCTAATAATAATAGGATTTGATGCATATTTACATCTTAAGATAAGTAAAAAAAATCTAGCTCTTTCTTTTATACCCACAGGTATAATGTTAACTGGTTTAGGACTTAAGGTTGCTACAAGCGACATGACAATCTCTAATTTTTTAAACTATCCAATATTTGGTTTTTTGTTAATTATCGTACTTACAGACCAAAAACACATTTTGGCGTTCCCGGAGATTGCTATACTTTCTGAAAAAGAAAAACTGGCAGATAAACTTGCAAAATATAGACCAGTCATTGCTAAGTCTAGACTGGACATGGCAGTTGAATCTCCAATATTACAGATTCCTGCTGGAGGGAAACCGTCTGGTTATGTGACCGCTGAAGAAATACTAACACTTCATAAGGAAACTTTGTATGAGCTGAGGTCCATTATCAAAGATGATCTTAGTAGGGTACATGATACGCTGGAAGAACTTGAACATAGAACTAGGAAAGTTGACATTTTAGAGGAAGAAATAAGAAAAAGAAAATATACCGCAACAGCGCAGGAAGCTAATCTTAATTGCCCTTATGCGCCTTCTTTTGAAAAAAGAATTCATGATGATCTTGTTCTATATAAAGACGAATTGGTTGTAAACGTAAAAAAAGAAAAGCAAATCCCTAGAGATAACCCAACTATCGACAAATTTGTAGAATGCGCCGTCATATTAAAGCGTGGAGTATTAAAACAGGTTAATCATCCCTTTGTTCAACTGCTTGGTTTTGAAAAGGATATTATATTAGAGAAAAACCTGTTTAATTTTATTGCACCTGAAGGACTTTTTGATATTGAAAAATATTATATAAATAGGTTGAAAGGCGACATAAGAAAATCCTGCGAGACGGTGTTACTGAATAGTAATAATATGAAGATCCACGTTGAAATTACCATCACACCCACAATATATAATGGGGAGGCTGCAGATATAGCAATTATAAGAGAAATATGATTTTGGTTCTTTTGAGCCAATTGAAAAAATTTAAAACAAAAATTTTATTTAACTAACATAAAAATATGGTATAAAAATGACTAGATTCAAATTAGTATTATTCGATATGGACGGAACTCTCCTTGACGATAAAGGCATATTTGTAATTGCAGAAAAGAAAGGATTCAAAGAGGAACTAGTGCAATTAATTACTGACAATACACGTGAGTTTTACAAGAGAAGTATAGATATCGCAAAACTACAAAAAGGTTTTAATAAAAAAGAGTTTTTAGAGATATTTAGAACAGTCCCTATCAGAGAAAACGCTCAAACTGTAATCAAAGAGCTTAAAAAGAAAAAAATCAAAACAGCCATTGTAACAGATAGCTATCAATTCTTAGCAGAGGACCTACGAGAAAGACTAGGAATAGATTATGCATTTGCTAATGATCTTAAAACAAACGGTGACATAATAACCGGAGAACTATCAATGTATAACAAAGATCTTGTGGAAGAACCCTACAACGGTAAAATATATTCAATCTGCAAAAGCCATGTTTTAGAACAACTATGCAAAGAACTTGGCATAACTGAAAAAGAAGTAATAGCCGTAGGTGACGGTAGAATCGATATTGGCATGATTAAAAAAGCAGGTCTGGGAATCGCAATTAATGCTCTAGAAGAAGTAAAAAAAAATGCAGATGTAGTAACTAACGACTTGAGAGTCATATTGGATTATATCTAGAACGGTAGGGGCACAATGAAAATACTTGCAGTGGCAGATATACATGGGGCACAGTACAGACTAAATCTCGTTTTAAAAAACATAAGAAAGTATTCACCAGATCTAATTGTAATATGTGGTGATATAACACAATTTGGACCTGGAGAATTGGCAAAGAATTTTTTAGACCAAATACCTACTGAAACACTTGCCATACCAGGCAATATCGACACACCGGACGTAAGTAAAGGAATCGAAGAAAGCAAGGCAACAAAAATCGAATTAAAAAAAGTAACAAAAAAAGACATTCCTTTTGTAGGAATCAGTGGTGCGGATCCAAATCAATTCAAAATTTTAGATGAAAAAAAACTTTTGAATGAAAAAAGCGTGTTAGTTTCACATGTGCCTCCATATGGCGCACAGGATAAAATCTTCATTGGTCTGCATGGCGGTAGTAAAGAGTTGAGAAAAATTGTTGACGAATACAAACCTTGACTAGTTTTATGCGGGCATATACACGAAGATCCAGGTTTTACAAAAATCGGTGAAACTATTGTAATTAATTGTAGTATGGGAAAACGTGGTGAAGGGGCTTTAGTTGAAATAAATGAAAAAATAACTGTAAAAATGTTGGATTAAAATGAGTAGCCCCGAACGGATTCGAACCGTTGTCAAGAGATCCAGAGTCTCCTATGATTGACCACTACACCACGGGGCTATGAAACAAAAAGAGGGATATCTTTTTTTCTTAAGAAACTTACTATAGCCAATTCAATAGATATAAACAATGTATATCAAGAATATTACTGTTGTTTACCATATGACGAAGAAGGCTTTGTTTGATATCCCATTTCTATGCCCTCTTTCTCAAAAGCTTCTTTAATTGCAAAATTGATATCCTGCTGTACGCCCAGATATTTTGTATAATCCCCAGTTTTTATGTGATACACAACTTGGAAATGAAGACCCAATGTTCCAAATTCTGTAAAATGAATCATCTCGAACTCCGTAAGTTTATTTTTCTCTATAATTTTTTTAATGATTTCGGGGATTTTTTTCAGTTTATCAGTTGGAGTATCATATGATACACGAATCGTAAATTCAACTCTGCGTTTTTCCATTTTTTTGAAATTTCTTATGCTTGTAGTAGTTGCTTCTCTGTTTGAAAGTATTAACTCTTCGCCCTGCAAAAGTTGGAGACGCGTAGATTTCATACCTATTTTTTTCACAGTACCTGCGTGAGGACCCACGACTATAAAATCCCCGACTTCGAAGGGCTTATCGAAATAAATAGAAAACGCGCTAAAAACATCACTAAGGATATTTTGTAAAGCAAATGCAATTGCTATACCACCGACACCTACACCTATGACAATGCCGGAGAGATTAACATCGAACGCATTTAAAATTACTAAGAATGCTAGAAGATAAACAATACCTTGAAGGAATTTCTTAAAAACATTTAGAATACGGTTATCAACTTGCCTCTTCTGTCTATTTTTCTCAGCGTACCATGAAACGAAGACATTTATCACTCTTGTTATTATGAACGCTGCTAAGAGAATTTCAGCTATACTAAATATTTGTACTAGTATCGTTGAATAAACATCTAAGGCAGTCAGTTGATCTATACCATAGTAGAAACCGACAAGAATAACTAAAAAATATACAGGCTTCTTTATATTTTTGATGATCTCGTCATCTAAGGTGGTTTTTGTCTTTTTTGCCCATTTTGAAAAATAGTGCTCAAAAATATGGTAAACAATCCAACCAGCAAGTATAGAAAGTAAAAAGAAAATAAACGCAACAACGATCTGTAGACCAGTTGAGTCCTTCAAACCGATTTGTTTTAATGCCTCTCGTAATAAGTCTGCTAAATCTAGTACTACACCCATCTAAATCGCAGAGGGAAAATAGTTAGGTATACTTTAATTTTTAGTTTGATTTGTGTTTAAGTTAAAAATTGATATTTGGGAAACTTAATACATATTATTTTTGTCACCCTGAAAAACTTAAACCAAAAAGTATAACCCTCAGATAACGGATGTTAATCTAAAAAGTGCAGGGGAAGGGATTTGAACCCATGAATACCTGTAAAATTGAACCTTTACTCCTGTTGGACCTCAAATCCGTTTTCGTTTCAAAATTAAAAGCAACGATATTCCGATTATAATAATATATAATTCAAATCCAGGAGTGCCTTTTGAGTTAGTTTCTGCAGAATGATTTGGTGCCGTTACTTTTATCAAAAAAATATCTTTACCACCCGCGCCATAAGAACCAGTATACCCGACGATTAAATAACCCTCATCTATTGTTTGTTGAACAGACCAACCGCAATCATAGCCCACTCCTCCATAGGTTATGTTCCATTGTTCAATACCCGCTGCATTCGTTTTTATAACCCAGGTATCTCTTCCACCGGCTGTAAAAGAACTTGTTACACCTACAAGGATATATCCACCATCATTGGTCATTTGAACAGAATATCCTTCATCTCTGTATTGTCCTCCATAAGTTTTGTTCCATTGTTCAATACCATCTGCATTTGTCTTTATCAACCAGACATCACCCTCTTCATGCCCATAAGATTGGGTTTCTCCAACTATGACAAATCCACTGTCGCTTGTTTGTAGAACATACCAACCGACATCAAATTCTAATCCACCATACGTTTTATTCCATTGTTCAACACCAGCCGCATCCGTTTTTATCAGCCAGACATCATCATATCCAGAGCCAAATGATTGAGTTCCTCCTGCAATAATGTAACCACCATCATTGGTTTTTTGAACGGAATGACCAACATCCCAACTTTTTCCCCCGAAGGTTTTACTCCACTGTTTGTCACCAGTTGCATTTGTCTTTAATAGCCAGACATCTCCAGCACCTAAACCATAAGAATTAGTCACTCCCACTATGATGTATCCACCATCGCTTGTTTGTTGAACAGAATTACCCCACTCATAAGAAATTCCACCATGGGTTTTATTCCATTGTTCAATACCATCTGAATTTGTCTTTATCAGCCATATGTCTCCATCACCCTGTCCGTAAGAACTGGTTTTACCAACAATGATGTATCCCCCGTCGCTGGTTTGTTCAACAAATCTGCTGAAATCACTTGCTGTTCCCCCATAAGTTTTGTTCCATTGTTCTATGCCATTTGCATTTGTCTTTATCAGCCAGGCATCTCCCTCACCACATCCATAAGAATCAGTTTCTCCCGCTATGATGTATCCGCCATCAGTGGTTTGTTCAACGGAATACCCCTCATCATTATCCCCTCCTCCGAATGTTTTACTCCACGAAATATTAGGTTCCTCATCTGCTTTTGCAAATTGACACAGAATAAAACTACCACATATCAACATACAAAATAATAATACAACGAAAGTTTTTTTAATCATATTTCTAATCCTCACAACAAGGTAGAATCATACTTTAGAATTTATACTTTAATGTTGAAATGAACCCAGTATAAAATTAGTGCAGGGGAAGGGATTTGAACACCTGGAGTTAAAATTATACTATAGTGAGATTGAGATGAAATCAGTGTAAAAACCATGTCTTTTTTTGGCTTTGCACAATAATTAAGTTTACCACAGTAGCAATGTTAATACATAATAATTTAATACTGGTCTTCAATTAGACAACAATAAGGGGGCCAATATGACAGTTATAATAAATGGTTCTGGGCTAACCATCGAAAAACTTGTAAACATTGCCAGGTACAATGAAAAAGTCGAGCTTCATCCAGATGCATTAAAGCGAATTAAAATCTGCAGAGAGATGCTTGAAAAGAAAATAAAAGCTCGAGAAATCATGTATGGAGTCAACACGGGAATAGGCGAATTTTCAGAATTAGTACTCTCAGATAAACAAGTTAAGGATTTCCAAAAATATCTAATCTACAATCATGCTGCAGGCATTGGCGAACCCGCGCCTATTGAATATGTTCGAGGTGCCATGGTTGCGAGGGCGAATGTTCATGCCCATGGACAATCTGGCTGCAGCCCAGAAATCACACAAACATTAATAGAAATGCTAAACAAAGGAGTTACTCCCTATGTTTGCCAGAAAGGCTCAGTTGGTGCATGCGGCGATTTAGCCCCAATGGCTCAGATTGCTCTTTTGATGCTAGGAGAAGGAAAAGCTTACTATAAAGGTAAACTTCTAAACGGAAAAGAAGCCATGGATAAAGCAGGCATTAAAATCCCTGGTTTGCAGGCAAGAGACGGACTTGCTATAATAAATGGTTCTAATCTACTTACAGCAATGAGTGCAATATTTCTATACGATGCAAATAACTTCCTAAAACAAGCTGAAATCGCTACTGCAATGTCTCTAGAAGCATTGAAGGCGAATATGAAACCTTATACGCCAAAGTTACTTGAAGCAAGAGGTTTTCTTGGAGCAGTGAGAAGTACAAAAGCAATATGTAAATTAGTAGAAGGTGGCGATTTAAAGGAAGGAAAAATTAAATGCAAAGTGCAAGACGCCTATTCGATGCGTTCTACACCACAAGTAATTGGTGCAGCTCGTGATGCCCTTGCCTATGCTCGTTCACAGGTTGAAATAGAACTTAATGGTGTTGGGGATAATCCTGTCTTTTTCCCAAAGGAAGATCTCCAGCTATCGGGCGCTAATTTTCAAGGTACACCTGTTTCACTTCCGATGGATATGGCCGGTACTGCTATTACAATAGTATGCGTATTATCCGAAAGAAGGCTAAACAGGCTTAACAATCCTGCTTTAAGTGTTGGTCTCCCAGCGTTCTTAACAAAGGGCGCTGGTATGTTTTCTGGACTTATGCTAAGCCAATATACTGCTGACGCTTTGATAGTTGAACAACGCATACTTTCCACTCCGGCATCAGTTCAATCTATTCCTGCGGCTGCCGACCAAGAAGATTTTGTTTCAATGGGTATGAACACTGCAATCAAGAATTTCCAGATACTTGACAATGCCTATGGCGTCTTAGGTATTGAGTTCATGGCAGCTGCCCAAGCGTTAGATTTCCGTGATTACAAATTTGGCAAAGGTGTTACAAAGGCTAAAGAAGTCATACGAAAATATGTCAAATTTTTAGACGAAGACAGACCACTTTACTCAGATCACACAAAGATGCAAGAATTAGTAAAATCCTGCGAGATACTAAAAGAAGTAGAAAAGGTAGTAGGAAGTTTGGAATAAGTTCTATTTTATCATCGGAGCACGAAGATCGGACTTCTTTATAAAATCAATTGACTCTTTATACCCAGCATCAGCGTGTCTTATAACGCCCATTCCCGGATCGGTTTTGAATACCCGTTTAATTCGTTCATCAGTTTCTTTCGTTCCATCACAAACAACAACCATGCCCGCATGAGTTGAGAGACCTATACCAACGCCACCACCATTATGAATTTGTACACTATCAGCACCAGCAGCGCAATTGAGTAAAGCATTCAACAAAGGCCAATCAGCAATCGCATCACTACCATCTTTCATATCTTCGGTTTCTCTGTAAGGCGAGGCGACACTACCACTATCAAGATGATCTCTAGTTATTGCAACAGGCCCTATTTCTTTCGCCCTAACCATTCTGTTAATTTCAAGGGCAAATTTTTCTCTTTCACCATAACCTAGCCAACAAACGCGAGCTGGAAGTCCTTCCCAAGGAAGATGTTTTTCTGCAAGCTTAATCCAGTTAGATAGCACATCGTCCTTTGAAAACATTTTAACAACAACTTTGTCTGTCTTTAGAATGTCGTCAGAATTACCGGACAGCGCAAGCCATCTAAACGGACCTCGCCCTACACAAAGCATAGGCCTTATGTAAGCAGGTACAAAACCAGGGTAATCAAAAGCATTTTTGAGTCCAGCTTTTAATGCCTGTCCTCTAAGGTTGTTGCCATAGTCAAAAACAACTGCTCCTTTTTTATTAAAATCAATCATTGCCTTACAATGAATTTTCATACTCTCCATCGATTTTTTAATGTATTTATTTGGATTCTCTTTTCTAAGCTTTAAGGCATCTTTTAAAGAATCTCCGTAATAACCTGATGGGACATATCCATTAAGCTCGTCATGAGCAGATGTTTGGTCAGTTACAACATCTGGTTTAAAACCATCTTTAACAAGTTGAGGATGAGTATCAGCACAGTTATCAAGCAAAGCTATGGCCAATGCTTTTCCCTCTTTTTTTGCATCTTGAGCTATTTTAACAGCTTCACTCAGGCACTTTATTTTTACATCACAAAAACCCGACTTTAATCTTCTATCAATACGCTTTTCATCACATTCAACAGCAATACAAACACCGCCAGCCATTTTTACTGCAAGAGGCTGAGCACCGCTCATACCACCAACGCCACCAGTCAAAACAATTTTGCCTTTTAAATTGCTCTTAAAATGTTTTTTTGCAAGGGCCGAAAATGTCTCATAGGTCCCCTGAATAATTCCCTGAGTCCCAATGTAACACCAAGACCCAGCTGTCATTTGACCATACATAATGAGTCCCAGTTTTTCAAGTTCATGAAACTTATTCCAGTTACTCCAGTGAGGAACAATGTTAGAATTAGCCATGACAACACGAGGGGAATTCTGCCACGTCTTAAAAACAGCGATGGGTTTACCAGATTGAATAACCATTGTTTCATCATTTTCAAGGCTTTTAAGCGTCTCTACTATTTTTTCATAACATTTCCAATTTCTAGCGGCTTTTCCAGTTCCACCATAAACAATCAGTTCGTCAGGAATTTCGGCGTTTTCAAGGTTATTTTCAAGCATTCTTAAAATTGCTTCCTGTTTCCACCCTTTACACCTTAGATTATTTCCTCTTGCCGCCTTAATAATTCTCCCCATAAAAATCGATTTTAGAAACACTGGTTTATACTTAAATCTTTTTTAAAGAATGTAACAAAAAGGAAGGATTGGCTGGCCTCACTAGGAGGGGATGGGATGCACTCTAACAAAAACTACCAGCCCGATTCCTTCCATTAATAACAAATGAGTAACGCATATATATGCTTTTCGCTGAAAATGCTCATAAAATAGAGATACTTACAACATTATTTCCTCTGAGAATAATGGTTCCGAGTCGCCTTTTATTTTGCTCAAAAGTTTCCTCAACATCGGTTAAAACCATATTCATATATTCGTCATAACCTGTAAGCTTCCCGTCTACTACTCTCCCGTCCTTTAATAGAAGAGATAATTTCTGATCTAATGCCTTTTCTAGTACGTCTAATGGTAACGCCATGGCGAGGGTAAAATATATTCGCCTTTTTAAACTATTCCCCTAAAATTATCTACAAGTAAAAATGGTAAGAATTAAATGGTAAGTGCTGATTACAAAACTGCCTTAATTCGGGGAGAAGTAGCATATGTCAGATGGAAATATTGTTCATATAGTAGGCACTGGGACCATAGGAGAGCCATTGATCGGACTACTCTGTGACGCGAAAGATGATTTAGGTATTGACGAAGTAACTTTTTATAAACATAGTCCAGAGTTGACAGATAGACCTAAAATTAAAGGTTTGATGAACAGAGGGGCAAACCTGGCGGTTAGTGAAGATAAAACTAAAGAATTCCAGGAACTAGGTGTCGAACCTATATATGGAGCAGAAGAGGCAATACAAAGAGCGTCAGTTATTATAGACTGCAGCCCAACAGGCACTGGGCTGATGAACAAAGAGAAATACTATAACAAATACAAGAATAAAATAAAAGGATTCCTTGCACAAGGGTCAGAATTTGGTTTTGGAAAGATGTACGCGGTTGGTATAAATGACGAAGCGATAACTCGAAAGGATAAATTTATCCACGTTGTCAGTTGTAATACCCATAACATGGCTGTCTTGATACAAACACTTGCGATAGAAAAAAGAAAAAATCACCTCAAAGAAGGTAGATTCCTCTGCATAAGACGAGCAAATGATATCAGCCAATCTAAAGGTTTTATACCCTCTCCTGAAGTTGGAACTCATAAAGACGAAAAAATGGGAACTCACCATGCTGTCGATGTACACAAATTATACAAAACACTTGGAATCGATCTAAACGTATTTTCAAGTGCTATGAAATTGAATACTCAATATATGCACTCTATATGGTTTGATTTAAAACTTGATAAAAAAATGACAAAAGAGGAAGCTATCCAAAGATTCATAGACAACCCTAGAGCAGCAGTTACATATAAAAAGTCAGCAAATCTGGTGTTCTCTTTTGGTAGAGATCATGGTCACTATGGAAGAATACTTGACCAGACTGTTGTTGTTATCCCAACGATACACGTGCTCAACGACAAGGAAGTAATAGGTTTCTCTTTTACTCCACAAGATGGAAATTCGCTACTGAGTAGTATCACAGCCACAGAACGATTTTTATACCCAGATTCTTACGAAGAGAAACTAAAATGCTTGGGAGCGTTTCTGTTACAAGAAGTATAGCGAGACACCATTTAAAAAAAACTATTTCAATCTTATGCTTATTTACTTTTAACTAAGAGAAAGCTGATAATATGACTAATGAAAGTAAAACAATACGCGATCCCATCCATGGAGATATCAAATTCGAAGGACTATTTCTTGAGTTGATAGATGCTCCAGAGATGCAGCGTTTGTACAACATCAAACAGCTAGGTTTTGCTCATCTTGTTTTTCCAGGTGCTCACCACACGAGACTAGAACATTCTCTTGGAACATATTACATGACTCTTGAGGCTGCAGAAAAATTAAATCTAAACAAAGAAGAAAAAGAAACTGCTGCCTGCGCCGCTATGCTGCATGATATTGGTCACGGTCCCTTTTCCCATACCCTTGAATCTATACTACGAGAGACCTTAAATGTGGATCATGTAGATTTAACTGAGAAGCTCATCAACGGAGAACATGAAATATTTGACCGCGCAGAAAAGAGATTTGTAGAGTCACCAAGTGTTTTTGACATTCTGAACAAACATAACATCGATAAAAAAGAAATAACCAACATTATCCGAGGTAAAACATACAAAAAATCTTATCTCAGCCAACTTTTGAATGGTTCTATAGATGCTGATCAACTTGATTATCTCGCTCGCGACGCTTACTACACTGGTGTTGCATATGGTATGATAGACATTGAACGATTTTTGCAGACATTAGTGATCTATGATAATAAGTTAGCAGTTAGAAAAAAAGGTGTCGGAGTAGTAGAAAACATCCTGATGGCTAGAACACTGATGTATTCTGCAGTATATTTCCATAAGACTGTACGTATTGCCGAATTGATGCTTTCAAAGGCTATAGAACTGATAGAAGACACTGAGCCATTTGAATTTTTTAAGATGACAGACGCTGAACTTATAAATGACCTTAAAAAAAAGGGATCTTTCCAACAGGAAATAGCTACCAGACTAAAATATAGAAATTTGTACAAACAGGCATACACAGCATCAAAATTAAATTTAAATGGATCAGAAATTGACGAAGTAAAAAGATTAGAGGACGCAAAGCAAAGGAGAGAAAAGGAAGAAGAATTGGAAAAGTCTCTTAGAATACCACGGGGTCATGTGATAATCGATATACCGTACAAAGAACTGCATGACGCGGAGCCCAGAATTAGTCAAACGGATATAGTCATTTTAGATGAAAAAGGCACAAAAAAATTAGATGATTATACGCCTATAGCCAGCGCCATTAAGTTAAGATCGATTCCTGACTGGTTTATAATGATAATTACAGACGAGAAATATAGAGATATCGTATCCAAAAAGGCAGAGAAAATACTATTTAAATGAAGTAATAAGGAGAGAATGGGGAAGATGAAGGTGGTGAGGAGAGATTTTATGAAAAATCCTAGTATCTCCCCCATTCACAAGAATAAATATCTAGAAAGAGTATATAAATTTTATTATAATATTGTCGACCATCGACGTATCTACCACCGGTTCACATTACTAATATTATAGTATCAATATTAATAAAATGATAAAAAATAATTTTAGGTATAATGATCGATATTCGACATTAAATTTAATTTTAAAAATTCGATAAATTCGTGATTTATTAAAGAGATTTTCACTATAATTATAAAGGACGATTAAACAGTATCAAACTAACGTATTTTTTAGGTTTTTAGAACAGGTTTGATATAGAATGTAAATTCGAATTTCGGTCTCAACTGAATTTCAATATATCTTTCAAATCCAGATCTGTGAGAGACCCTTTTAACAGCAATACCAAGCCCATTTGGCGGCAAGATAAGATCTACGTCCAAAGAACGATGTTTAATAACCTTAGGCAACCATCTTGTTTGATCTAATTGATAAAAACCATTTAGTGTTATATTTTCCTCATTTTCGATGTAATATCCTTCAACGTTACCGCAGGCAAAAAATGTTCCACCGTTTTGTTGATAATATGATGCAAAATCCTGGCTGTACAACTCAGTGATTTCAGTTGTTGCATTGAATTTAAGATGAAGTTGGATTTTACCTCTATACGCATGCATCTCAAAATCGAGGGGTATGTAGATATCCGCTCTTTCAATGTATTTTTCTTTACAATTATTCCAATATATGCATCCTATTTCTGTATAATTAATCCCGTCTTTAGAGAAATACAAAAATCCGGGTACATTTCCTTGTGATATTCCATAAAAAGTTGGATTAAACATCACTATACTGAAGTTGTTGTTAAATACCATCCATCCCCAGTTCCATCCAAATAGGTAATCATTACTAAAATGGATAGAGAAGGGTGTTTTTTGCTGATTTTGTTTTACTTGTAAACGCGACCATTTTTGCCGTGATTTCATTGCTTTTAAAGAACTGATTGTATCCTTAATTGAGGTAGAAACATATGGTTTTGAAAAATCAAAAAAACCGATGTCATGTTCATGGTAAGCGATACCTGTTAAATTATACATTGTTCCATTTATTGATATATTGCCTGTTACATGTAATATAGGTATGAAATACGCTTTTCCTGTTCCACTTATTCCCCATGGCAATATTCCACCTGTTGACTCCTGATATAACCAACAAGCAGAGGATTTAGCTTCTAAATTAAGATTTGTTATAATTTTATTTTTTTCATCTTCACAGTGATAAATATAGTTCGGAAATAGACCGCATATGTAGTTTTTTCTGTATGTGACATTTACATTATTTTTTTCAGTTTGAAAAACACCTGGATAATCATCTGTTTGAAAATTATCATAGAACTCTCCTGTTTGTCTATTCCAATGCCTTATTCTACAATATGCTACTCCATCGGTGTAACCTTTTCTTGTTTTATTTACCAGATACACCATAGTTGCTGCTGCATCCCAATTTTGACCGTCTTCTAGAACTAATGACGCATGCACGCACCATAATTCCCAACCGCAAGGGAAATGATCACCTTCATCTTCTGGTTTTAATATACCACCAGTTTCATCATTGGAAGATGCTGTACTCAAAGAAGTCGAGACTTTAACATTATTTGATTGCCCTTCAGCTACTGGAATAATCGAGGTTATGAACAATAAGACTGAAAGTATTGATATTATTTGATATTTCATTATAAATAATATACAATTGGTTATTTTTTAAGTTTATCTAACAACTCTTACCCATTTTCGTTTTAATAAAGAAAATCGGTGGTTTTTTATTCTGTGATTATTTATCTTAGGATTTGATGATAAAAGAATATCTTAAACTTGCGCGGTCATTTAATTCATTTCTAACCGGCATCTCACCAGTTATGGGCGCCATTGCTATGGGCAAGCTTGATTTATTTCATTTGTTTATTCTTTTTTTAATAGGCTTTTTTGGCCATACCTATGGTTTTGTATTAAACGATATACTTGATTATAAGATAGATAAGCATAATAAAGAATTAAATGATCGACCTTTAATCTCAGGCACTATTTCAATGAAAAAAGCTTGGATTTTTGCAATACTTTCGGTGACAATTGCGTTTATATTAGCTATTTATCTATCTTATTCAACAGGAATGTATTTTCCAATAATTGTTCTATTTTCATCAGCTTTTACAATAACAGTATATGATCTGATTAGTAAGAAATATCCGCTTATGGATATTTTTGATAGTCTAGCTGTTTTCCTCTTTATATTATACGGGGCATCAACCGTATCTGGAAATCTTTACAATGTTACAACTTTGGCATGGATCGTGTGTTTCTTAGGTGCGATTCAAGTGTTTTTTATGCAACTGGTACCTGGTGGTTTAAAAGATATAGAAAACGATTATAACACAGGAGCAAAAACTGTTGCAGTGAAATTAGGAGTTAGAGTTACCAAAAACGGGCTACTTCAAATACCGTCTAGTTATAAAGCCCTTGCATATTCTATAGAAATAACAGATATCGCGATTGTTTTTCTACCATTTTTCATAATATTCAAGGAGCACACCAATCTAACTTATGTTATATGGATTCTTCTTGCTCTTGTAAGCATATTAATGTTTTATGTTTCCTATAGATTTTTGAATTTAGAATATTTTGAAAGAAATAAGATGAGAAAATTACTTGGCAGCCACTTTTCAATTAATTTTGCTTTGGTACCAATTATGCTGATGATATTAACACCCTGGGCAATTCTTCTTATTTTACTTCCTCCGATTGGTTTTGTATCATCTAATGTTATCTTACACGGGACTTTCTTACAACCGAAGACAATGTAGTTTATATCTGGAAAAGCTCAAATATATGTATTTTCTTACAATCTTTAATGCGTAATATTATTTCAGATTATGCAAGACTCCTTAGATTACCAGGGTTAGGTGGTTTATCAACTCCTCCAATTTTCGGAGCAATTAGTGTCGGAGTATATGATTTTAAAAGCCTTGCATTATTATTCATACTTGGTGCTTTTTCAACTATCTATGGCTTCATTTTAAATGATGTTGTTGATGTTGAAGTTGATAGACTATCTAAAGAACTTTATAATAGACCCCTTGTTAAAGGAACGATTTCAAAAAATATTGCGCTAGGAATCTGTCTTCTTTGCGTTATAGGATCATTTTCTATTATTTTTCTGTTTTTTTATAAGGATACTCTTGCATTCTACATTGGGATTCTCTGCCTGATAGGCTCATGTATCGCTGGAACTATTTATAATTTATATGGAAAACGATTTATTGGATCAGATTTACTTGTAGCTCTAGCAGAAGGATTACTTGTTTTATTTGGCGCATATATAGTTTTACAAGACGGATCTATTAACATTTTAACCTGGATTATCGCTATTCTCACATTTAGTCAGATGCTATACATGAATGCAATAGAAAATGGTTTAAAAGATTCTGACCATGATTATCTTAAGAACGTGAAAAATATCGCTCTTAAACTTGGTGTTAAAGTAGATAAAGATAAGAAGCTAACAACACCGTTGTCTTTTAAAACACTTGGGAGTGGCATTAAATTTTTCGAAGCAATAGTAGTTTTCATACCGTTCATTTATTATCCTAATAAATATGAGCTCTGGAATTTAGTTTTATTATTTATCTTTGTCTTGTTATTCCTAGCATTAATTATTAGATTTATAACCCTCAAAATATTTGAAAGAAATAAAATACGCAAATTAATTTTTGCTCATGCATTAATTCGTTACATGGTCGTACCAATAATGCTTATTCCATTTGTTGGAAATACTATAGCATTTATTTTGATAATATTGCCCTTTGTGTGGTATGCTATATTTACTAATCTAATAGTTGAAAAACTAACAGATCTTTAGAAACAAATAATATCTTGATAGGTGTAGCACATGAGAAAAGAGAATGTACCAGAAAAAACTATTTGTATTGTTGGTGGAGGAATTGGTGGTTTAACGACTGGAGTTTTATTTATAAAACAAGGGTATAATGTTAAAATTTTTGAAAAAGAAAAAACACTTGGTGGAAGGGCTCTTTCTTTTAACCCTGCAGAACTAACTATTGATGAATATAAAAAATTGTTAGCAAGATTCAATATGAACATTGCATTCTCTGAACCCGATATTACAACAATTTTCGAAAAAAATATGTTAAAAGGTTACCAACTGGATTTTGGATATCATGCAATTGGTGCAGGCGCAACTTCAAATATTAAAAGTATTTTCTCAGAAATAGGAATAGATACTGAGTTTTATGAATCGAAACTTGGGATAATAACTGAAAATGGATATAAATTCCCGATTCTTTCAAGATTAGATAAATTAATGTTATTTCCAAGAACACTACATGTTCTTCTAGCGAGTGAAAAAACAGTTAATGAATTAGATAATATTTCTTTAACTGATACTATCGAAAAATATGGTAAAGGAAAAATGAAGTTGGTACTCGAGTTATTCTCACGTGTTAGCTCGACAGTAAATAACTTAGATTTAATTTCAACAGGTGAAATGATTAGATCACAAAAAAATATTTTAAAACAAGGTTCAAAGATTAAATATCAAACAGTGGGTTACCCAAAAAATGGACTTGGTCATATAACAGGTATACTTGCGGATTATATAAGAAAAAATGGCGGACAGATATACATAAATACGCCTGTCTCAAAGATTATTATCGAAAATAACAAAGCAAAAGGGGTAATTGCCAATGAAAAAAAGTATCTATCAAATGTTGTTGTTTCAAATATATTGGTTCAAAATCTTTTTTCACTAGCTGACGAAAAACATTTTCCAAAAGATTATGTTAAATCCCTTAAATCACTAACTGGTACTGGTAGTCTCTGTGCTTATTATTCTTTAAAGGAAATAAACCAAGATCTAATTGGCAAAGCATTTCTTTTTATTGAGAGAAACATCGGTGTCGATGGCAATGATGCAGTTGGTATGATTGATTTTTTAACAGCTTTATCAGGGTCCAATATTGCACCAAAAGGCCAATATCTTATCCAAGCATATATTATTTGTACTCCCAAAGAAGCAAAAAATAAAGATGTACTCATGAAACTCAGAGAAATTCTAGATAAAAAAATGAATAAACTTATCCCAGACTTTAAAGATATTCTAAATTGGGCAATTTATCCAGCAATTTGGCATCTCGATGGTGTTGCAAAAACGATTAATAATGATAAACCAGAAACTAAAACACCTGTTGAAAATCTTTTTTTAGTCGGTGATTGTGTCAAATCTCCGGGTATTGGTTATAATTGTGCTATTACTTCAGCTCGTTTATTGTTAGAAAAACACTTTAATTAATAAAACAATGTCCATAGGTTGTTTTATCATGAAATACGATGTAACCATCGTTGGGGCAGGGCCAGCTGGTTCAACTACGGCTAAGTTCCTTGTTGAAAAGGGTTTTAAGGTAATTCTGATTGATAAAAATAAATTCCCTCGTGATAAACCATGCGGTGGCGGGCTACCATTTAGGATTCTTGATAGATTTAAATATGTAGATAATTGGGATTTTATTGAATCATATGGATATGGCGGTATCGCGTTTTCACCTTCCATGAAATACAAGTTAGAAATGGAAGAGGATAAGCCCATTGCTGCGATGGCTCTTAGAGAAAAATTTGATTATAAATTAGTGAAACTTGCAGTAAAAAATGGAGCTGTTCTTAAAGATGGAAAAGCAGTTGAGGACATAAAGATTTTAAAAGATAGAGTAAAAATTTTTTTAGACGATGGTAGTAACATTGACTCAGAAATCGTTGTTGGAGCTGATGGTGTATGGAGTACAGTTGCAAAAAAAACTGGTTTACGTCAAAAAAATATAAAGATGGGCGTGTGTGTTTTACAGGAGTACAAACTCGACGAAGAAACGTTAGACAAGTTTTTTGGCAAGTCAAGGTTTTGCTACATCCATAATAGATTCCAAAATCTGGATGGATATGGATGGGTCTTCCCAAAAAAAGAGCATCTAAATATAGGCGTTGGTGAGATTTTAACTCATCGCGGTAGTTCAACAAAGAACAACCTGTTAAAAATCTACGAAGAATATATTAAAACCCTTAAGAAAGATAAAATAATACCTGAAAACATTAAAATTGAAAAGTTCAAGGGTGGTGCACTCCCAGTTGTGCCTTTAGAAAAAACCTATTGCGACAGGGTTATCCTTGTTGGTGACGCAGCCGGTTTTATAAACCCGATAAGCGGTGAAGGTATTTACTATGCTATGTCATCTGGGGAGATAGCTGCAAGAATTATTTCTGAGGCTTTAGAAAAAGGAGAAATAAATGAACAATTTTTATCAAAGTATCAAAAAGCCTGGAAAAAAGATTTTGGAAAAGATTTAAATTTACTTTATCAGATGGTGAAAAAACGAGGTATAAATTCTAACGAAAAACTTTTCAGAGTTGCGAGTAACGATAAGAAACTTTCGGAGTTACTAATAAAGGTTGTTATGGGACAAATAAGCTTACAGAAATACAAATGGAAAATAATAAGACGCTATCTTTATGCCTTAATTAAAAACAAATTTTGATAAAAACATAGTTCAATTTCTATCTTAGTATTGGGTCAAAATATGAAAAAAGAATTAAATACAGGCAGTGATACAAGTAAATAATGAGTGACCCTGATATTAAAGAAACACTGGGCAAATTAGGAAAAATCACAATGAAGGAACCTTACACTAAAGCCAGGTTTCTTTCAAAGCAAGCCCGCGGAGCTATCGACCTTCTTAGACCATTTACATTAGCGGCACCGTTTATTGTATCCATGGCAATAATGGCTGCAAGTCTTGTATATAGAGTAAGAGTCGACCCGGATTTTGTAATTCCTTATGACTGGTGGCTAACAGTTGGACAAGCCAGTTTTACCATTGTACTAGTAAATGCGGCATCAAACGCACTAAATCAAGCTACAGACGTAGAAGCTGATATGATATCAAAACCGTATAGGCCTATACCAAGCGGCATTGTTAGAGCGGACAGCGCACAAAGTCTGGCTTATATTTTATATCTATTTGCCTTGTTCAGAGCTGTAACGATAAACCTTTGGTTTGGCATTTTTGTATTTCTTATCATGGTATTTACAGTTACTTACTCTCTACCGCCAAGGATGAAAAAATACCTTTTCATAAATCAGCTATGGATTGCAATACCTCGAGGTATGTTTGGGATACTTGCATCGTGGAGTGTTTTTGGAGACCCATTTACATCAACACCTTTAGTAATAGGATCAATAGCTACGGCGTATCTAACTGGTGGGATGGCAACAAAAGATATAACGGATAGCGAGGCTGATAGAAAAACAGGTGTACATACTATGATTAATACATACGGTAACAAAAAAACGGCACTGATATGTTTTCCATTCCTGTTCTTTCCATTTGCATTTATTCCAATCTTCATTAATCAAAAAGCAATTGCAGACTATCTTTGGCCATTAACATCTTTGGTCATACTAAGTTTTTTCATTCTATATTTAATGGTAAGAGAAACCGAAAGCAAGACATTGGAAAACGTGCACGCATGGTCCATGATGTACCTTCAATACATAATTTTTGCAATGGGATTTTCGCTATTGACCATTTTCAGCGAGGTTCTACCATTCTGAAGTTCAGGAAAAAGAAGTCTTAACTAAAGATTAATATATTTGAAACATTTATCTACAACTATGGAGAGGAAAAATATAATTTTGGAAATGCCTTGTGAACTGATTGATGAAATAGACAGACACAATACGCTTGGCGACCGGTCAACTTTTATTTCACATTTGATTGAAAAACAACTAGAAATTACAAGTTTTAATGCCTCAACAGATCTAACTACGAGGATGAGTAAAACCAAAAGTCCCTTTGGTGTTTCCGAGGAGATAGGACTCATAAATAGCAAAGGAGTTTCAATTGGGAAATTTGATATCAATACAATCGACGGCTTCAAAAATCTTGCAAAAAAGATAAGAGACGTTTCAGAGCATCCCGTCGTAAAGACACGAGCAGAAAGTTGGCTATAAAAATCATTATGTATAGTATTTGATGAAAATGAAACGAGAGTCTATGGTAAATCAAGATTTGGAAGAAATTTTTCTACATGTAAGACACCTTAAGGATGACCAAAAAAATTCTGAAAACATTCCTCCAGAAGATATATTTGAAATCGTAGAATTCGTAGAAGATGCGGATAATCCTTCTGCAGAAGAAATTGTTTCTAAAAAGATTGGTACCGATCACCCTGCAGTTTGTGATATATGTGGAAACGATGTGATTCCTGAAGAAAACCTTGCAGGACTGGCTATATTAGGAAGACATTTTGTATGCGAGAGATGTTGCCAAGAAGTCTCCGAAGATACGCTTAACAGTTGGACTGAATCAAAAATGACAAAACCAGGAGATGTAAAACCAATAGCATTATGGCTAATGGAACAAAAAAACAAATCTTGGCTTTTTGATAAATAAAAAAATAGTGTCGGGGGCGGGAACTAGGTGTAGAGGTTCAGTTCTCATACCAAAATCGTTCTTTAACGTATCACAATCTTCTTTCTGCAAATAAAAATATTTCTGATATTTTATAGTGAAAAATAATTTTTACTCTATAGTCACATTTAATTCTGATGACCAATCGCTCTCGAACCCATGTTCATCTATTGCTTTTACCTTGATACTGTAGCTACCTGGTTGCTCCCACGAATGGCTAAGCCTTACAGTATCACCAGAATTAAAAGGCCCTAGATGAGGAGAATATGAGTTATCGCCCCAATCCCAATAATATTCAAGTTGATCTCCATCAGAATCAATAGTAGAAGTATTAAAGCTGTAATATACATTAATTTCCCCAGTTGTTGGACCTGTTGGTTTGTTAGGGATATTTGGCCATTCATTTTCTATGTGTTCAAAATTATCGTAATCATATTTTGATGTACTATATATCTGTTCAAAAGATATCACCTTAGTAGAGTAATCATCTGTAAAAATATCAAGACTTAACATGTAGATTTCATCGATATTTTTTCCCATCCAAATGCGGGTACTATTAAAATTCAATTGGATTTTTTTATCTTCATTTGTTATATAATTGGTACCATTTGCGTATGAGATAAAATTATGATCCGGATCATAAAGATAACCGTCAAAATTATAAGTCCCATTTACCACTTCCGATGAAACATTAAGTTCTATTGTTAAATAGTTGTAATAACCATCTCCATCAGTATCATTACCGAAATCGTCGTAATAAATATTGAAATATTCACTTAGTGGAATTTCAAACTGGTTGTATTCGTAATATGACGTAACACCTGTTTTTTTACTATTGTAAAATGAATTATTGTCAGTTAATTCTAATGTTAGATTATACGGCCCATTCATTTTTCCTTGGTAGATTCTTTCACCAGCAAATGTCAACTTTACTATCTGCAAACCCTCTTCAAGATAATAAGTAATATTGTGGTCAACAATTATATTTCCTCCATATAAAACTCCACTGAGACTATAAACATCAGAAATTGTGTAATTAACCTCAACTTCAACAGTTAAGTAATCAAATAAGCCGTTACCATTAGTGTCGATTCCATAATCTGATAAGATACCAATTATTTCAGCACCCGGTTTTTCAAAATCTGTATAATTATAGCGATGCGTAGTGATATTTTCAAACCAGGGTAAATAATAACATGTTACATTATAAGGTCCATCAATACTATTCATATGAATCTCTACACCTGAAAAATTAAATTTGTAAATACTAACACCTTTTTCAATCTCGATTGATGGCCATTCATAGTCTATGGCGGGCTGTGGATCTGAAGTGATAAAAGTATTGTTAGAATAAAGACCTCCTGAAAACATGCTCCACGTAGTAGATCCTATGGCATTCATTTCTATTTCAACTGTTAAAAAATCATATAATCCATTATTATTTGTATCAACCCCGTAATCAGAGTAATTGCCTGTGAATATAACATCGGGTCTTTGAAACTCAGTATAATTATAATAAGAAGTAACGTAAACATTACCTAGATATTCGATTTCATCTTTTGCAAAATCGTATCCGTTATATAATCCCACAGATAAATTATACTTACCATTAATTTTATTTGCAGAAATTTCTTTTCCGTTAAAATAAAGACTAGCAGTATTGGTGCCTTTATTTACATTAATTTTAGAAGAATTGAATATTGACTTACCATTGTTAGAGATCCAACCATGCAGAATATAGTTCCCAGAATTGTCTGCATGAATTTCAACATCCACTTTTAGATATTCCGCAAGTCCATCACTATCTTCATCTATTTTACTATCAAAATAATTTCTAGTAAAATAGATTCCATTTCTCTCATCTTCAGATATGCATCCGCTTAAAACTGTTAAAACAGATAGAAAAATTCCTATTGTCAAAATTACCATTATTTTTTTCATCTTATCCTCACGACAATGGTAAATCATTTTTTAGAACTTATATTTTAGGGTTTAAATCTCTTTTTTCTTCCTCATGCATATTTTGTTATAAAATGTGTGTTTTTCTCCTGTTCAACTAACCGTGCTAATATTTAGCATGTCGGGGGCGGGAGTTGAACCCGCGGCCTCCTGATTTCTTAGCGCATGGCTAAAAACGAACCCTTTAGCTGAGCTTATGAGTCAGGCGCTCTGACCAGGCTGAGCCACCCCGACGTGATAAGATGCAGAATATGGACCTTCTTTATAAAAACTTTCTAACCAAATTCTTGGGTTGTAACAAGTTTCTTCTTTCCTCGCAGATAGATAGAATGTAAACCTAAATCTTTTACTTGATTCCTTAATTCTCGATCATTTGTAAGAACTAGTCCATTAAATCTCTTGGCCAAAAAAAGAATGGACTCATCCCCATTCCCGCCAGCGTCAACGATCTCATATCTTTCAATCAGCTTCAAAGCCGGTTTCGCTATAAGCCTCTTTTTGCCTTTTCCGCGTTCTGCCAATAACCGTAATTCCTCAACAATCGGTTTTGGTACAATTATGCGAAAACTACCCAGTAGACGCGATAGTTCATTTTCTAGATCTATAGAAAACTCAAATAACATCATTATAGCGCTACTGTCAAGTATCACTATTTTTTGGTTTCTATCTCCCCGTATCCTATCAGATGCCATCTACCGTCAATCCTTCTACTTATAGCTATTCTTTGCCCTTTATTTGCGCAAACTGGTAGCTTTAATTTAACGCCTATCTTCTCACCATGAAATTCAGACACTATTCCGACAGTTGTAGCAGTACCTATCGTCAGCATCAAAGGTTCGTTTGTTTTTATTGGTTCAACGTTTTTTTCATCTACAGTTCCTACCACTCTTTTAAGCAAAGAAATTGATAACAAGAAGCTATCAAATACAGGTGGTAACTGTCCAATTTTACCAACTATTTTACCTGCAAAAGCATCGGATTTTGTTCTAGCAGGATCAAGTTTTGTACCAATCGCAATTAAGCCGCCAGGGGTTGCTTCGTTTACAGTTTTGCCGCCTGTAATCAAAGACTCAATCGTAGTCGTAATTGGCTCCATTGCTTTTTTACCCTCAACCTCAATTCTTCGCCCAGGGGCAATCTCAATTTCTTCCCCTTTTTTAAAAACACCTTGAATTAGCGAACCACCAATTATACCACCCTTTAACTCGCCAGGTCTGGAACCTGGTTTATTAATGTCGAAACTTCTAGCCGCGTACATAATCGGGGGTTTATTTTTATCTCTCTTAGGCGTGGGAATACGATCCTGCATCGCTTTGATTAGAACATCTATGTTAACATCTTGATGTGCACTTACAGGAATAATAGGCGCACCTTCAGCACATGTTCCCTCTACAAATTTTAAAATCTGCTCATAGTTTTTAACAGCATTTTTTTCCGAAACAAGATCAATCTTATTTTGAACTATGACTATGTTCTTAATCCCTGAAATATCAAGTGCTGCCAAATGTTCTCTAGTTTGAGGTTGAGGACAAGGCTCATTTGCGGCGATGACAAGTAAAGCACCATCCATGATCGCAGCACCAGACAGCATAATCGCCATCAATGTTTCATGACCTGGAGCATCAACAAAAGAGACCACACGGAGTAATTCGGTTTTACTGCCACACGACGGACATACGTTTTTAGTGCAATAACATTTAGGTTCTTCACATTTTGGACATTTATAAAAAGCTGCATCGGCGTAACCGAGTTTAATCGAAATGCCCCTTTTTATTTCCTCAGAGTGTTCATCGGTCCATTTGCCTGTAAGTCTCTGGGTTAAAGTTGTTTTACCATGATCAACATGACCGATCATGCCGATATTCAGTTCGGGCTGATGTGGAACAACCATTATTGCTCCTCTTTCTTCTCCTCTTTCGTATCTTCAACTTTAGCTTCTTCTTTTTTAACGACTTCGCCTTTTTCTCCAGTTTGAACGAGACCGTCTATAGGTTTAGAACCAGGCTTGGTGACCTTCATATTTATTTGAACAACATCCTGATTAATTGTATTTCCCCGGACAGATTTCTTCCTTCGCGTACCTTTTTCTATAGCCTTGTATCCTTTGCTTTCACTCAATAATAGCCTTCTTCGGCCCATCCCGGGTAGATCAGATCGCATGGAAAAGCCATCTTTATCAGTTCCACCGGTTATTTGGAGCTTATAGCCAGGAAGAGAAATAAAGATACCATCAACTTCATCGCCAATTTTTTTTCCTATCAGTGAGTTAGCATGATGCCCACTAACTTGAACCTGATATGATTTGCCGTTTTTCGTGTCATTTACCACAACTTTGAATTCTACCATATTTAGCTTCTCCATCATGAATAGATTTATCTTAAGCTTTTTCGGTAACAGGATTATATATTAATAATTTATTGGTATGGAATTTTTGCAGCTTAAAAAAATATTTAAATGTAGTACGTATAGCACTAGGCTACATAACTTAGCAGTTATGGGGGAGAGAGAAATGACCGATTTCGTATGGTGGTGGTCAGAAGGAAATATAAAAATTTTTACAAAAAACATAGAAATTGCTGAAAGAGCGATGAAAGAAGGATTGCTCGTAATGGGCATGAAAGCAAGACCCAATCCTGTAGAATGTTAAGGCATTCTTGATTTAGAGTGGGGTTCACTTTTCAACGGAAGTTTTTTAGATAGTTATTGTATTAGCCCATGACTGTATGGCAAGTTTTGATTACAAAGATTTACTAAAGAGAGTAGTTGAGAGCACACCAAAAAAAGAAGTATCTGAGGATAGATTAAAGATACCAAAGGCTGAGATATTTTACGAGGGTAACGCAACTGTTATAAAAAATTTTGATAAAATATCTGATATAGTAAATCGTACTCCAGATATAATTTTAAAATTTCTTTTAGGTGGTTTAGGTACCGCCGGTGAACTTGATGGAAGTAGAGTTGTGTTTCAAGGTAAAATACCTGCGAAGAACATTCATGATAAATTGAAGGAATATATTGATACTTTTGTAATTTGCTCCGAATGTAATAAACCTGACACGCACCTTGTTAAACAGGGGAGAAACCTTATAATTAGATGTGATGCTTGCGGTGCATTCCGTTCTGTAAAGTCACGCAGAAAGAAAACAGTACAACAACCATCAGAAGTATTCAAAGAAGGTATGATCTACGAACTCACAATCAAGGACATTGGGAGGAAAGGAGACGGCATTGCCTATTTCGATAAATATACTGTGTATGTTGCTGGGGCTATGAAAGGATCTACGGTTAAAGTAAAGATAGAGAAGATTTCTGGTACTGTTGCTTTTGGGCAAATTACCGGGGTCTAAAATCTACATATTCATCTGCATATTTACCTGCCAAATTTTAGCGAAAATTATTTAAACTCAACGACGCTTTCATTTTTACATTTGTCAGACAAAAGATGTCGTTTGTCATTTGTTAGACGCATATCTGACATATGCCCGACAGACAAACGGCATGAGGTTTGACATATGTAAGTATATGTGAGGAGAAAGATGGAGACGCAACGTATAACGATAAGACTTCCTCAGCACGATATTCGTTCGATAGACCTATTTGTTAGAGCTGGGGAGTTTGCGACTCGTTCAGAAGTTATTCGTCATGCGGTAAATGACTTTATTAAAAACTATGCAGACAACATAATTGAAAAAGCTGAAAAAATTAAAAAAGTGCAAGAATTGGAACTTGCAGTTGAGTCCATTGAACCTTACATGAAAAAATAAATGTAAAAATGTGGAGGGGATGGGATGCACCCCTAATAGAAGGGCGCCTAGGGATGGGCGCCCTTCAAACTACCATAATTTAGGAGGAATGAAATATGGGAGAAAAAACAAATAATATGGAAGCGTTTATTGCAAATGCAATAGAAAATAAAACAGATGAAGAAAAAAGATTAAAAAAAGCAGATGATGGTATGTTTGGCATGCCACGAATCACTATTGTAGGTTGTGGCGGTGCCGGAGGAAACACGATAACAAGATTGAAAAAGCTCGGTGTAAAAGGCGCTACCACGGTTGCCATTAACACCGATAAACAGGCACTCGATCTTGTTGAGGCAGATCATAAACTTCTTATCGGAAAAACTATAACCCGTGGTCTTGGCGCAGGGGGTTTCCCTGAAGTTGCTGAGCGTGCTGCAAAAGAATCAACCGATGACATAGAAGCATTAATAGGAAATTCTGATCTGGTGTTCATTACCGCAGGTATGGGCGGAGGAACTGGTACTGGTTCCGCTCCAGTTGTTGCTGAGATTGCTAAGAAGCACAACGCAATAGTGACCTGCATGGTATCTACACCTTTCAATGTTGAGAGAGCTAGACTCATCAAAGCTGATGAGGGACTAGACAAACTACGGACAAAAGCAGACAGCACTGTAGTTCTTGATAACAACAAACTTTTAGAATTTGTACCAAACTTACCAATAAACCAGGCGTTCTCCGTAATGGATCAAATGATCGCAGAAACTGTCAAGGGAATTTCTGAGACTATTACGATTCCATCGTTAATTAACTTAGATTTTGCAGATCTAAAGGCAATCATGAACCAAGGTGGATTATCGATAATGCTTTGGGGTGAAGCAGACGAGGATGCCGGAGTCGATGCTATTGTAAAAGAGGCACTAAATCATCCGCTGCTTAACGTTGATTACCACGGTGCAAATGGTGCACTTGTTCACATAACAGGTGGACCTAACATGAGTCTAAAGTACGTACAGGACGTCGCAAAGTCTTTAACAAAGGACCTTGACTGCTATTCAAATGTAATTCTCGGTGCAAGAGTACTACCGGAGTTCGAAGGAAAATGCAGAGTAATGGCAATAATGACTGGTGTACAATCACCTAACCTGCTTGGTCCAAGTTCAGTGTCTTCGATTAATAGACGACAGCCACAACAAGTCGTCAACACAAGGTTTCAAGATATAGACTTTGTAAGGTAAAAAAAACTATCTTTCTTTTTTTTCTTTTTTTTTAAACTTTTATTATTGTTCCATTAAAAGGTTGATTATTCATTGCTTTTTCTAATTCTTCAAGTTTTTTTCCGTTTAAAACAACGGTAGGTATTTTTGCCTTCTTAATTATTCCAAGCGCAGGACCATCGATTACCATATTTTTTCCAGCGGTTTCCCACTTTGTTCCATATTTATCGATTAGTTGGTCTATTGAGACTTCTCTAAGCTGTTTTGCATCATTATATTCCTTAGGATCCTTGTCATAAACCCCATCAACATTTGTTGCTATTATATATTTAGATGCGCCTGTTTTTTCTGCAAGCTCTGCACCAACCATATCTGTACTATGGCCTGGTGTAGTTCCACCCATTACAACGATTTTTTTTGCGATTTTTTTAGCTTCGTCTGTAGTATGAGGTATTTCTTCATTTGAAATTCCAATTATGTTTGTAAGCATTTTAGCATTGATTCTTGTTATGTCTATTCCAATTTTATCTAGATGCTCTTCGCTAAAATTTAGTTGTCTGCCCATTTTAATATAAGTTCTAGCGGTCTTTCCGCCACCTATCACCAAGAATATTTTGTATTGATTCGTAAATTTTTTTAATAGATTTGTGAGTTTTTTAAAAAAAGAAATATCTATATCCTCCGAAAGTACAACAGAACCACCCAGAGATATTACTATTGATTCCATGAGTTACACAGAATACATACGTGATTTATTTAGATTATCAATACCTATGCAACTTCTGGGCCAGACTGCCCCGTTTTAGGAGTGGCTCCAAGTCTAACTTGAGGTAATGGAATCGGTGGTGGTAAACCTAGATCCTTTGCTACTGTAACTGCTTCTGGTACACAGGCATGCATAATAGCTGTATGTATGTGACTTGCAACCTGATTTGGCATCTTACGTGTCTCGTTCCATTCCTTTGCTATTTTTTTTGCATCATCATCTTCGCAAAATATGGAACCCTCGAGTTTAATCATACCTACAGGACCATAACTTGCTGTATACTGAAAATCAATTGTGACCTCTTTGTCTTTAACTTCGCTAAAATGAGTAACAGTGCTATTGTGATCAATTCGAACTTCTTTTGGACGTTCATCTAAACTAATGTATCTTCGCGCTTCAATAGATTTGAGTTGAATATTTTTAATTTTCATGATTCAACTCGATAATAAATAACGTACTTTTACTTCTTTCGTTAATTTAGAGAAAAATTTGTGTCCATAATTAATTATTTTTCTCCCTAAAACTACATCATAACATTTTGTTCTTTAAAAACCAACTGTTCTCTACTTGTTATTTACCATATCCATATGGATACAGCTCCATGGGCGGACTGGGACTAGTATCATTAATATTATTATCTTTTAAATGTAAAATTTCATCAATCCTGCCTGTAGAGTTATACAAACTAAGCTTACAATTATACCACCCCGGCTTTTCATATCCTGGAACAGTAAGTCTTATGGTGTCCTCAATACCAGCTGAAGTAACTGTGTAATTAATTAACTTATTAGCAACGACCCTTCCTTCGTTATATAGAGATGCATTTATCATTACTAGATCTTGTGGTAAAGAAGTCTTTATTGTAAAGGTTGTGTCTATAGAATCATTCAGACTATCTTCATCATCAGGTGAGTCTATAGATATTGAATAATCATTTTCAAACCAACAATCAGGATTGATAGAAAAATATCTTGTAATATTGAATATCAGCTCACCTGTTATACTAGTATCCTTCCAATAAAAATATTTTAAAACATCCCCCTCCATATGATTTATACCATCTCTATGGTGATGGTTCCACTTATAATATTTCGCAAAAAAAATAGTATTGTATGGTTTTATGCCAAATAAATTAGCTTCAGCAAATGCCATAGCATTACTTACTGGGCCACCAGTTTTCTCTCTTATATCCATCATTAATTTTGTAACATTATTTGTTCTTTTTGTATACTCCGTTTCATTAGCAATTCTAAATAGCGTAGAGTTTAAACTTTCATTGTTTGAAGCTATATTAAATTTAATGCTTAAATCTGTTGGCAAGAAACCAAGTTGGTTAAGATCAATAATTGTAGTAATATTTTCATTTCTATGAGTAGCCTCGTAGAAATATGCTCCTCTCATACCAGCTTCTTCACCACAAAAACCTATAAATCTTATATTGCATTTTGGCGTAATTTTATTATCAACGAAGTATTTAGCAATACCAAGTACTATAGCCATACCAATTGCTGAATCCCCTGTTCCTTGACACCAAGTGGAATCATAAAGACAACTGATAATAATGGTTTCATCTGGATTAGTGCCATTTAGTTGTCCGATGACATTGTAGCTTAAAACAGAATCATTCCAACTTTGATTTACATAAAAATCTACTAGGTAGTTATTAGGATTATTAAAGATTTCTAATCCTATTGATCTATTAACAGCAATAACAGGAAGCGCCCCAAGATCACACGTATTATATGTTTTATCATCAGAATCAAAAAGTATTACACCTTTACAGTTTGGCTGAAATAAAGGCCATAAATATCTTTCAGGATCAGGCATTATCTTATCTAGAATTTTATAAAAAAAACCATTATAATATGTTTTCTCCTTAGGCCACTTACTGAAGGTCATTTCTTTACCTATGTAAACAAAAGGCTCATTATTTTTTATGCGATTTATTAAATCACCTACAAAGGAAATATTGGTTGGTTTCTTAATTACTCTAAGGTTTTTATATGAGAAATTATTTGTCAAACGTTCTGTATCATAGAAATTATATTTTTTATCTAAAGTTCCATTGACAAGTGGTAGTTTAAAAGGAATTAATGGAATTAATTTTTCAATAATATTACCAATTATTAGATGATTATACTTAATCTCTTTTACTAATTGTCTTTTAAAAGATGTTGAATCTGTAAAGTTCTTCATCGGACCAATATAGCAATTATTTATATTTGTTCTAGAACTACTACTTTTATTATAAACTGTTAAACCTCTTTCCAGTATCTGTATATCAGAAGCTATTTTTGGTATGATTGATAAAGTATCTACAGTATTATTGATCTCTTCTTTCGTTGTATAGAGGCCAAGTTTCGTCATATTTTCGTATAATATATCTGCTGCTTTGTGTTCCCCTTTTGTTCCAAACCATCTTCCTTTAGCGATCTCACCTGTTGACTCATTATATTCTGTAAATATAATTCTGCTGAGATTCTCAGTGATATTGTGTATAAATCGCAAATCTAGCAAACTTTCATTAATTATTGAACCAATAGATTGGTCTGGTTCGACATACACCTTATTATCAACATTTAAATCTCCATTTTCTCCAGATACTATCGTCTCTATTGATAGACTTCCAGCTGTTGGTAATATGCTCATACCAACAAATAAAAAGATAACTGCAACTAACTTGCCTTTCTTCAATAAGGAATTTTTCATTTTGCGTTACCCCAATATATATTTATATAAAGGTTATATTATTAAATTTTTGCCACAGGCTCTTCTGAGCCATTCCACTGCACTTTTAATGTTTTAACAGGAGAAAAACACAATTTACATGAATAAGTTATTAAAAAAATTTAAAAAAACAATTGTCAACAAATGTATTTGCAAAAATAATATATTGTCTACAGTGCGTTTTTTAGAAAATTACATAAACGTCTATAGAGATGACTTCAATGGGAGTTGATTACATGAAAAGAAAACTCATTTTACTAGCAGTAGGCATGATACTCTTTTCGTTATTGCTAATAACCACATCATGTGCTCAAGAGATAAGCTCGGCTAATCACGAAATTGTGATTTCAACAGGTGATGAAAAAACAACCGTTAAAGAAACGATAACCTTGCAAGGTGGTACTGACGAACATGTTGGAATTATAAATCTTTGGATCCAAAGTGGAGCCGAAGATATAAATATCTTCGTAAAAGGAAGCAAAATAGAGTATACCTATTCTGGTAGCATATATACAATTAATCTATCATCCATGGAAATTGAGCTTAGCTCTCAACCAAGTATTGAAATTACTTATAAGCTTGACAAAAACATAAAGGATTTCCAAAAAGAATTATTACAAAATACAAGCTCGATAAAAATAACATTTAATGATAATTTACTCTACACAGGCGGCAATTTAGCAACTGGTAGTTCTCTTAGACTTTTGTTATACAAACCAACTGAAACACCTCTCAGCATATATTTTATAGTAGGAATATTGCTAGTAATAATCCTTGTAACTGTTGTTACATCATACATGCTTAGGAGACAAAGAGCGACCAAAATTAAAAAAATTGCAAGTGAATCTGAAGAACTCTTAGTAACAAAAAAGGGGCTACTCATGGATTTATTGAAAGAACTCGAAAAGCAACATAGAGCAAATCAGATTTCAGATGATACTTACCATAAACTTAAGGAACAATACAAACAAGAAACTGTTGAGGCAATGAAACACCTAGAAGACATGAAATCAGAAGCCAAATAAACTCTGTTGCATATTTTCTTTTTTCTCTTTTTCTACTGATTTTGCTGTTTCTTCAGAAATAGGTTTTTCATATACGGCTTCGTGATGATCAAGAATTTCTTTTAATTTATGTTGATGACTTTCACCCAACAGATATTTTATTTCAGATTCTGTAAGATCAAGTTTGTTTTTCATTTTTATAGCAAAATGTATGTTATTTCTAAACATCTGAACAAAATATGACAAAAGAAAATCTTTACTTTTATTATTTGAATTATGGCAAATAATGCTCAATTTTTTAAGTATAAGGTCTCTAACATCTAATTCGCTTTTAATATCCTTTCTTCCTCGTAACCACGTGGGAAAGTTATAACTAGAGTTTGGATAGTTGTGAGTTTTTGATATGGCTACGCCTCCATTCATGATATCACATGCATATGACCATAGCGCATAGTTTTGTCGTCTATCTGTCCTACCTAGAAAAACATCCGCTTTAGATAATGCATTAAATCCATTTGCTAAATCATTTGTATCTATATACTCACGAGGCAGGTTTTCGTTAATCCACAAAATTAAGAGCTTTGGATCTGCGTCAATATTCGACATATTTTCACGTATAGCTTTTACATTTTTAGTTTTGAATACCTCCCTTAGAGCGTTAAAGATATCCTTTTCTCTATCTCTGTAACCTAAAACGTCGAGGGATTTTACATCGACTCGTGTTTTATCAAGACACAAGGATTGCAAGTCGTTAACAGCGGAACGAACGTCTCCACCACATCTATCAGCAATGGTTCTTAGAACCGTCGGATCAACATTTATTCCTTCTTTTAAGCTTATCTTCTTTAATAAGTTTAAAATCGAATCAGGATAAGGATTGTAGAATTTTATGTGTTTGCACATGTGTTGTAAGACGTCACCACTTCCTTTTATTAAAGCATAGAAATCATTAACTATCAAAACTATCGGTTGGCTGGTTATTTTTATTGTATCTATAATCGCTTTTTTTCCACCTTTATCACTTAAATCTTGGCCGTTTTTATTTGAATCATCGGCTCTTTCATAAAGATTGTCTGCTTCATCTAGAATTATTAGTTTTCTACCACCGGCTTTAGATGAAAGAAAAGAACCTTCATCAGAGAATGTTTCGTTTACTGCACCAGTCGTTGCAACATTTTTTATCTTTAAGGCGTTTCTAGCATCTGAAGTGTTAAGCTCGATTGCAGTCCATCCTAGGTCTTTAGCCAAAGCAAGTGCGCTGCTTGTTTTACCTGTACCGGGTTTGCCTGATAGTATTACTGCTCTCTTTTTAGGAATTTCATTATTCCACGAATTAGCCCATTTTCTGAACTCTAAAAGGGCATGTTCGTTTCCAATGACCTCATCGAGAGTTTTTGGTCTGTACTTCTCTGTCCAGTCACCCATATCAATGGATATAATAAACCTGGCATATTTTAATATTTGTCTCCGATTTACATAACCTTTTTATCAGGATGTCTTATTTCTCTGTTTCATGCGGGGATGGCCCAGCCCGGCACGGCGATGGATTGCTAATCCATTGGTCTTACGACCGCGGGAGTTCGAATCTCCCTCCCCGCGTAAATATTTAGCACGGTTATGATTATCACGGTAATTAAAACAGGAGAAAAAACGGACTGATTTCATTTTTATAGCAATTAATCAAACTATGATAAAAAGAAAATTTGATTATATAAAAAAGAAGATTTTTTATTTTAGAATTTTCATCGATTCATCCATGAGATTCTTAGGATCAATAACTTTTATATACGGACTTGTTGTCGCTTCGGATACTATCCTCTTTGCATTTGTTAGTGTTTCTCTTGGAGCCAATAACAAGATTGGTATCTGATGAATAATTCCTGGTGTTAAGAATTCTTTAAGAGATTTGGTTACAGTGGAGAGAGGAGAAACTTTATGTAAATACCCTACAATGAGATCAATTTTATCTGCAATCGATATAAATGATATATTTTTCCCGTGGTTATCTATATCATTTCCTATTGGCAGCGTTTTGTAACCCATACATACTAGTTTCGTTAAAAACTCAGGATCCGTTCCTTCCAAATAACCAACTGTTTTCATTCTTTTTTTTCCTCCTTTATTTTATTGTTATCTTATTGATTTTCACTATGTACTAATTTAATTTTATTGTTATTCCCAACAGTCCCTCATTATCAAATCTGGAATTGGGCGATCTAAACAGATTTTGTTTATCCAATAACATGATGCAAAAAATCATTAATATATCATTTGTTTAAAAATTCAGTCAATTGACCATTATTTTATCAAAAAATTTATAATTGTTTAATAATTTAGTATTAAATAGTGCAAAAACATTTAAAATGATTTAATATTCTAATATGTATGGATGAGTTAAACTATAAAATCTTAGAAAAATTAAATGAGAACGCCCGTAAAAGTTATAGAGAAATTGCAAGAGAACTTAAAGTATCTTTATCGACGATATCCAACAGAATAAAAAAATTGGAGGATGAAAAAGTAATTGAAAGATATATTCCGTTAATAAACCAAGAAAAAATGGGTTACGATTTAACAGCTGTAATAAATGTTAAAATATCCCATGGAAAACTTATAGAAGTACAAGAAAAAATATCAAAAGATAAACATGTAAGTGGTGTTTATGACATCACAGGAGATTGGGATTCATTGATAATTGCAAATTTTAAAGATAGAAAAGATTTAAATGGATTCACCAAAAGGGTTCTTGCCATGGATAATGTTGAAAAAACAAATACACAGATTGTTCTTAATATTGTAAAAAATGAAAAAAGATTGCTACAATAGGTTTTTTTATATTTCTTCTTTCACTGTTTCAAAACAAGCAAAGGTAAGTGTCCTACCAACACCTTTTAATTGTCGTAGTTTATCAACAACGAGTGCACCAATGTCCTCAAGTGATCTTCCTCGTACTTTCAGGAGTAAATCGTATTCCCCAGATATAATATGAACCTCATAGACACCAGGGAGTTTTGCAATACGTTTCGCAAGTTCCCTTTGAGAAACATCTGGAGTTGGAATGAAAGAAATGAAAATAAAGACTTCTGTTGTGTATCCTATTTTTTTGTAATCTATGGAGATATTGAATGATTTAATAATACCCTGTTCTATCATTTTTTGTATCCTGTCATGAACGGTTACTCTTGGTATGTCAGTGTTTGCTGCAATGTTTTTTGTTGAGTTCCTTGCGTTTTTCTTCAACTCTGTTATTATCATTTCGTCTTTTTTATCCATCATAATTGACATTATGTCGGAAATATTATTTAAAAGTTTCTTTTTTCCGTATTTTTGACAAATAAATAAACATTATGTTTATATAGGATAATAAGCAAATACCTACTCCATGAGAAGCAAAGACATTGAAAAAACAAAAATGGTATTAAAAATTCAAAGTGAAATACGAAAGATACTAGGCGAAGAGTTAAGAAAAAAGGATTTTATCGAAATCTCACCGGTGATATTGTCACCTGTTACTGATCCATTAAATCACCCGACAGCACCAGCTACTATTAACTGCTATGGAAAACCTTACAGCGTTACTCAAAGCATGATTTTCCATAAGCAACTTGCATTACGGACATTGGACAAAATTTTTGTGTTTTCGCCAAATGTACGACTTGAACCACAAGAGAAACAGAAAACAGGACGGCACCTCTTTGAATTTACTCAGCTTGATTTAGAAATGAAAGGTGCGAAACGTGAGGATGTCATGAAGTTGTGCGAAGAATTACTGGTTGCGACTCTGAAATTCATAAAAATAAAATGTACGAAGGAATTGGAACTCCTGGGTCGAACCATATCCATCCCCAAGACACCATTTAAACAAATCACCTACAAGGAGGCGTATGAATGCTATGGGGAAGAATTCGAGACAATGATATCAAAGACTAATAAAGAGCCAGTATGGATCGTTGATATCCCAATCACACATAGAGAATTCTACGACCGAGAGGACCCGAACAACCCAGGGTACTTACGTGATATGGATCTCATTTTTCCCGAAGGCTATGGAGAAGCACTTTCTGGCGGAGAACGTGAATACAAATATGACCAGATACTTCAAAGAATACGTAAAAAGGGCCAGAAGCTCTCACAGTTTAAAGAATATCTAGCAATAGCAAGGGAGGACTTACCTCCATCTGCTGGATTTGGCATAGGAATCGAACGATTGACACGGTACATCTGCGGATTAAAAAGAATAGAAGAAACTTCTCTCTTTCCTAAAATTCCTGGAAAGTACTGCATCTAATAAATTTAAAAAATGAAAAAAATCGCTCAACAGATACAAAACCAATTTTTTTACTAGTAAAAACGGGTCCAAATCTCCCTCCTCGCGCTAATGATTAGCACGGTTATTAAACGGAAGGAAAATTATAAAAAAAGAAGAGGTTAGTAAGCAATTTTTATCTACTTGTTGTTTTGCCCAATAGTGTAGTAGAACCAATTATGATTTGAGTAGTGGTTGTGCTACTTGGCTGAGTGCTAGGTTGACTTTGTGGCGTTGAGCTGCTCTGATGACTACCTAGCAAATCCAATGGCATAGTAACAGCCAATGTTCCCCAATCGGTTTCCAAATCAAAGATATCTTTGGCTTTGGCTCTGATCGTATACGTTCCTTCTTCCTCATAAATATGTTTTAGGTTAATCCTATAGTAACCGTGCAGGTCAGGTGTTGGAATTGGGCAACCATAGGGTCCAATCCATTCTTCTACGTTCCCGTCACCCCAGTCGATATAATAGTAAATAAAATCTCCATCTGAATCATAAGTCCATATAGTATATTCATATGACACTCCCACTTCACCGGAAATAGGGCCAATGATCTCTGGCGTATCTGGAGGATTAATATTTGTGCCATCAAGATACCATAGGAGAAATTCATCCCATTGCAAATCGTGTGCAAATAGCAGATTTTCATAACGTGGATTATATGTTCGATAAGGATAAGAAGAAGACCAACTTGGGACATATATCGTTATCCCATGCGAATTAATCATGGGAAAAGAATGTTTTTCCGCAACTACAGTATTGTTAATTTCTTCCATCAGTACCTGAGCTTTAGCGTCAATCTCACCATCGTCAACAAATTGTTTCAGACACGCTGCAAGATGATATAGATCAACGAAATCTTGGTAATACGTATCGACTTCATTCATAGCGTTTAAGATTGCATCACGGTATGCTTCTTGTTGGAGACTAGTTCCAAAGTCGTCGACGGCATTTTTGAGATTATCTAATAGCCCCAGATTGAGAACAGAATAGGTAACACCAGTAAACTTATCCACAATGATTGTACCAAGTGTTTCGGGTGAAATAGTAGGATTTTCCAATAAGTAACTAAAGACATCATCATAATGCCAGTTATTACTATACGCCATGTCTTCAGAGGCGGCCATATAGCTAGCATAGTCTTCGATTTCATATGCAACTTCTAACATCGCCATAAGACATGCATGAAAAACAATAAGATCCATTGGATTTTCACCGTTATTTGTAATTGTACTAAGAGCATCCCCGAGTTCAAATATTTCTAAATTATCCATTGGAGTCATATCGTGACAAATCCAATTCCATCCATAACCATGATCATATATGATCAAGCAATCTCTAGATGCTGGATAATTATTTCTTGTCCAAGTTACAAAATCTATTAATGTTTGCGGGTCGCCCATATTAACTTCACCAATATCCATCAGTGCATAACTAGTATCAGGAACCATGCCCTGTGCTATTCGAAATCGTTTGGTTGTATTCCAATTGCCATAGCCTGTATCAAAATCAGATGCACGATCAAACTGAACAATGATATTCACATCATCGGTTGAACCCACTTCAGCCATTTCGAGGAACAGATCAATAGCATATTCTTCTAAATCGTTATCACCATCTAAATAAACTAAAATTGTCCAATCTGCCGTATTCATGTTATTGGGTGAAGTACCGATATGTTGATTATTTAATTTGAGTAATTCACAAGTCTTTGTTCCCATTGCTGTTACTGAGACAGTTGTTGAACCTGTTAGTAAGAACATTAATATTATACCCGTGACCAATATTTTCTTCATATTTTTCACCAAACATCTTTTTATAAGTTACATATTTATATAAAAATTAGTATATAAAGGTTATGAGATGAGTGTCCTGTAATAAAACAATTAAAAACATGGGTTTTAACATTGACTTCATTTCAGCAAATCACGAAAAATCAAAAAATCGTTCAACAGATATAAACCCAGATTTTTTACTAGTAAAAACGGGTCCAAATCTCCCTCCCCGCGTAAATTATTATCATGATTAGTTACTATGAAAAGAAAAACAGCATTTATTTGATGGATGCAAAGATGATTTTCTATAACAGAAACTATTTAATTTTGTATAATGTTACCAAATTGTGATCGAGGAAAAAATTATGACAGAAAAAACAGAAGACGAAACAACTGAAAAAAAAAGAACCGATGAAAACGTAATATATGTTGGGCACAAACCTCCGATGAGCTATGTGCTTGCAGTAGTAACACAGTTTCAAGGTAGTGGTTCTGATGAGGTTATTATTAAAGCGAGAGGCAGAGCAATAAGTACAGCAGTGGATACTGCAGAAATCGTAAGAAACAGATTCATCAAAGACGCAAAAATTAAAGATATAAAAATTAGTACTGAAAGCATTACCAACGAAGAAGGCAGAAACTCCAATGTGTCGTCAATGGAAATAATCTTAACAATTAAAAAGAAGAGCAAAAAGGAAGAAGAATAAGCCTACAGTATAATGCCTATATCCAGTTTTTCTGCAAGCTCTTTGTAGCGATTTCGAATGGTGACTTCTGTGACCCCAGCCACCTCAGCTACTTCACGTTGTGTCCTTCGTTCACCACAAAGTAAAGATGCAATATAAAGCGAGGCTGCGGCTATACCAGTTGGGCCACGTCCACTAGTAAGTTCTCGATGCGCAGCTTCTTTTAATATCTCCAAGGTCTTCGCTTGCACATCGCCACTAAGTTTTAATTCACTGCAGAACCTTGAAATATAATCCTCTGGTGAAGTAGGCAACAATTTTAATCCTAATTCACGGGAGACATATCTATAGGTCCTTCCAATCTCTTTCCTAGACATGTGTGCTATGTTACTTATTTCATCAAGCGTACGTGGCACATGGCACTGCCGGCATGCTGCATACAATGCTGCAGCGGTAACACCTTCTATGCTTCTGCCACGGACCAATTTCTTCAATGCTGCCTTTCTATAAACCATCGCCGCTGTTTCTCGTACTATTCTTGGAAGGCCCATGCTTGATGCCATTCTATCAAGTGCAGAAAGAGCAATTGCCAGGTTTCTCTCTGTAGCATCACTGATTCTAACTCTCCTCTGCCATTTCCTTAAACGATATAACTGTGCTCTATTTCTAGTCGGAATTGATTTTCCATAAGAATCACGGTTTCTCCAGTCAATCGCCGTGCTTAGACCTTTATCATGAATCGTATAAGTCATCGGCGCTCCTGTTCGTGCTCGTTTTTCACGTTGATCGCTGTCGAATGCACGCCATTCAGGACTATGATCAATAATCTCCTCATCAATAACAAGTCCACATTCCTTGCATATCAATTCCGCTCTAGAATAATCCTTGCTAAGATGTGTACTCCCGCATTCAGGGCATTGATTAATCTCTTCTATTCTCTTTTTTTCTTTTTTAACCAAACAAATCAATTCCACGATATTCTTTAACTTATCTAAAGTTGAGTTATATAAATATTCATACGCAGGAGTTCTTGAGGAATCTAGATCTCATTTTTCAACACCCTTTTTATAAGAGTTGTTTAGATTTTTCAATCCAAACCATTGGAAGACTGGTTTTTACATTGACCGTAACTATTGAATCTTGCAAAAGAAAAAAGAGAGATGCTTTACTTACGGAGAAGCCCTAACGAAGAAAGCTCCTTTGATAACTTATCTACTGCTAAGCTTACATCCTCTGTCTTTCTTGCACCTGCACAGACTATTTTACCAGAACCAAACAAAAGCATAGCTACCTTCGGTTCTTTGATCCTATAAACCAAGCCAGGGAACTGCTCAGGCTCGTATTCCACATTTTCTAAACCAAGAGCTACAGCTACTTCGCTAAGATTAAGTTCTCCCTCCAAGTCAGATGTGGCCACAATATTCTGAATCACAATCTCAGGATTTTTATATACTTTTACACCCATTTTTTCTAGTTTCTCTGCTATTATGCTGACTGTTTTACGTACGTCTTCGATATTCTTTGCGCCGGTACAGTTAGCTTTTCCACTTCTAAATAACAGGGTTGCTGTTTTGGGTTCATTTAATCTATAAACCAACCCCGGGAACTGTTCTGGCTCGTATTCTGCTTGTTCTAATGATTGCGCTATTACGTCTAGATCTAATTTATCTGCAAATGTTGTAGATGCTACAATATTTTGTACTTTTATTTCTATCATATAGTATCATTTTCCATTAAATAGTGTAGTGTCACAGTCTTTAGGTGACAAAACCAAGAACACGTATATCTATTAAAATAGTTCTCTTACGTTTTGCTAGCCAAAATACCAGATTTTATCACCTTTTTTTCCTTCGTTCAAGCTCATTTTCAAATCTTTACCACGGCACTCTTTTGCATTATTGTAAAATGGACACACAGTGTATAAAAAATAACTAAGAAAACTTTTTTGAAAAAAATAAGAACATCACAGGATCTTATTTCTTCTTTTTAACGATTTTTTTCTTTGTCTTTTTAGCTTTCTTAGCAGGCATTACCCTCTCGCCTCCTTTTTCAATCTAGAAATTTGATATCGCGTATAGGATTAAAAAGGTATGGTTAGTATATTTTCAATTAGTATGCAGAAAAAAATTAGTGAAAAAAAAAAATCAAATGAGTATCTAGGAAGAAAGTCCACTCTTTCTTTGCATTATTAATACTCTTTTTTTGATACAAACCATTTTTCCAATGAGAGTAAACATTGATATTGAAAATGGATGGGACGGGAGATGATGGGAGATCTCTTTAATGCGAGGAGAGGTTTAAAGGATGCATTTTTTAAAAATTGAGCCCATCTATCCACGGGGATTTTATATAAATGTTATAGATTGCTGAGTTGACTTATTTTCATATTTCCTCAGCAATCACCAGTAAGTGTATTTAAAGTTATGCATTTTTATATCATAGTATGTCTTTTTTATGAATGTTGTTCTTTTTTGCATAACAATAATCAAATGTGAAAAACGTGAAAAAAATAATAATGTTGAAATATGCAATTGTGCATACAAAGGAGTGATTTTTATGGCTAAAAGAACAACGATCAGCCTTTCAAGTGCAGATCTTAAACAACTTAGAGAATTGGCTACGGTGGAACATCGACCCATTAGCCATCAGATCGTTTACATGATGCATTTTTATTTAAAACAACAAAGGGAAAAATAATTTATGAGTTGCTTTTTAAAAAATGAGAGCCGTTCATTTCATTAGTGTAAATATGAATTATGCATAATTGTATTTAAAGTTATGCACAAGGCTATTTATATTATAGCTATGTTACTTAACCGTATATAACTTTGCATAATACTAGTAAAATTAAGAGAGTGATCTTATGCGGGGGAAAAAATCTATTGCTAAAAGAACAACGATCAGCCTTTCAGGTACAGAGCTTAAACAACTTAGAGAATTATCCAATGCGGAACGCCGGCCTGTCAGCCGTCAGATAATCTACATGATGGAGTTTTATAAGAAACAAAGCTGAAAAAAGAGAAAATATGGCAAAAAGTTACAGATGTATTTATTGTGGACGAAAATTTAGAACTGAAGAGTCAATAAAAGATCACATGATAAAATTTGGAACACATATATGAACTTGATCTATTGACATTAATATGTTTAAAAGAGGTAGAAAAAATGAGTGAAGCTTTTGAAAAGCACATGGATAAAAGAATAAGCGAAATGCGTGAGAGGATACGTAATTATAGATCAAAAAGGAACGTAGAAACGAGAACATTTGGAGAACGTGTCGAAAAGGCGTGGAAAAATATCGATCAAATAAAGTCAAATTGAAGGATCTATCATCTATTACTCCATCATTCTTTATTTTAGATTTGATAGAAGGAGAAGAAATGAGAAATATTGATCCATTCAATGACTGGATGGGCGATTTTTAGTTACCTCAAACAACAGATTTTTTAACAACTTTATAACAATAGACTCGCAGTATTTGTTGATTCATTAGGAATACTAAGAGTTTGTTTTTGTTCGTTTCACAAACATATTGGTTATTTTTCCGTCTTCGATAACCATCTTTTTTTCAGCGTACAGTGCCATCTTTTCATCATGAGTAACAACAACGATTGTTGTTCCAATATTTTGGTTTAACCTTGTTAATAACTCCATTATTAGAGATCCAGTTTTTGAGTCTAAATTACCAGTCGGTTCATCTGCAAGAATAATAGACGGCTGATTTGCAAATGCTCTTGCTATTGCTACACGCTGTTGTTCACCAGCAGATAATTGATTTGGTTTCTGTCTCATCCTTTCTTCCAAACCTACCAATTTTAAAAGATACATAGCCCTCTTTAACATCTCATCTTTAGAAACATTTTTACACTCCATTGGTAGTTCTACATTTTCAATAGCATTTAAAATTGGCATTAGATTTGCTGATTGAAAAACAAAACCTATTTTATCCCTTCTAATTTTAGATAATTCAAGTTCATTTAATTTTGTTATATCCACACCATCTAGAGTTACACTCCCTGAAGTTGGTTTATCGATACATCCTAAAAGATTTAAAAGTGTTGTTTTTCCGGATCCTGACGGCCCCATGATAGCAACAAATTCGCCTTTATTGAATGTAATATTTGTTTCTCTTAAAGCATGAACTTTATGTTTACCAACTTGAAAGACTCGAGTTAAGTCCTCAAGTATTAAAATCTGATCACTCATTTCTCATCGCCTCCATAGGGCTTTTTCTAGATGCTTGCCAAGCCGGATAAATTGTACCAACTGCCCCAAGAACCGTAGTTAGACACAATATTATTAATATTAATAAAAAACTTGGTGTTGAGGTTGCAAATACTTCCGAATTTGGAAGTAATGCCCTGGATATCGTAGGACCTGCAATGAATCCTATAATTATCCCAATTATCCCACCGATTAAACCTATTGCGGTACCTTCCAGTATAAACTGGGACATAACACTTTTTCCACTAAAACCAATTGCTTTTAATAAACCAATTTCTCTTGTTCTTTCTTTAACTGTGTAAATCATCAAAAATAAGATTATTAAACATACTGCAATTATTAAAAAGGTTATTATTGTATTTCCAGTGTTTTCAATTTTGGAACTATCTTGTTGCAATGAGGCAATTTGAGCATCTTGTTGTGCTTGCATTCTTTCTGAAAAAAATGAATTTGTATTAGCATAAGCATTGATTCTAAAATCTGGATACATTTGGCCAATATCATATTCAAATATATCCACATACGATTTATCATTAACATATACATTAAGTGAATAAGCTTGTCCATTTTCCAATCCAAGTGCTTTTTCAGCATCAGAAATATTCATATACACATAATTTCTATTATCGTCACTTGAGTAAATTCCAGCAACTGTAAAATTATATCCTTCAACCGAAACTATATCCCCAACTTTTGCTCCAGCAAAAAAACCATCAGTAAACGTAAGGTTTTCTCTAATCATTACCATTGATTGGTCGTTTTCAGTAATTTTTCTACCAGAAACTATATCATCCGGTAAAAGTAAATAAGTTTTATCTAGCGCAGAATTGGCGGGAACACCCATTATAATGTAATCATAAAAAGACGCCATCATATCTTGTCCACCTTGAAAAACTCCAGGTTGTCCTCCGTCTCCAGGGAATTGCCCACTTCCAGGATCCCTAAACTGTCTCGTTTGTTCTCTCATCGCTGTATAATTAATTCCAACTGGATTTTCAATTAAGGGTATTACCTCTTCAACATATTCTATCGAGGAAATATTTTCAATAACTCCTGATGTTATGTTAGATGTTTGAGTCTGATCAAAATTCATCCCACCTCTTATAAACAAACCACCACCAAAACCCATATTATTAACTTGAATCATACGCTGTTGATACTCAGTTAGTTCTCCAGTTTCAATAAGATTTTGTCTATATCCATTGATCATTTCTTGTGTATTATTTGTTGATGCTTCAACACCTGTATAAACAGAAATAATAGCAGCAACAGAGATCCCAAGTGCAATTACTACTAACAACGTTCTTGTTTTTTTCCGCCAAACATTTCTAATAGCTCTATTTACTAAACCCATTAGTATCATCTCATTTTTTTATTATATATTGATTTTTTTAATTTATAATCTTTATTCCCAATTCGTTCCCAAATTACTCCCAACTGTATTAATCAAATTATGATTTTTATTAGGAGATGCGTCCATTGTGTCTTGTTATTAGAAAGAGAGGATGAAAATCGCGCTAAAGAGAAAGAAAAAATATGGGAAGACGGGGCGAAAAGTTACCCCTCAGCACAATTCATTTTCTCTCTAACTCAATGCTGGTCGCGTTCCAAGTTGAACAGGGATATCATGTAGTTGGTTGTCTCTTACGATGATAACTGTTATGATTTGCTTTGGAATTGTGTATTCCTCGAGATAGGACATAAAAGCGTCTCCATTTACTATACGTGTTCCATCAACAGCTACAATAATATCGCCACCAATAGTTGCCCATTCATTATTGATCATAACTTGATGATTTCCTTCGTTCAATCCCGCCTTTTCAGCGGCGCTGCCACTTGAAATGCTTGTAATGAGCCATCCATATGTTACATTTACTCCAATTGCTTGAGCTATCGAATAGCTCATGTCTGATCCAGATATTCCTAACCAGGAATGTTTATCGTAGGAACCTGTTTCAATTAGTGATTTTATTTCTCGTAATATTGTATTTGATGGAATTGCAAAGCCGAGTCCATTAGAATTCTGGATAATTGCCGTGGTCATCCCTATCACATTTCCTTGGTAGTTTAATAATGGTCCTCCTGAATTCCCTGGGTTGATTGGAGCACTTGTTTGAATAATATTTGTGATCGGAAAACTCCCGGCTACAGAGTCTTGGATCGTTCTTCCGAGTTGACTAATAATACCCGTCGTCATTGTCCCGCCTAAACCAAAAGGACTCCCTATTGCAATTACAGGATCACCAACTTCCAGATTAGAAGAACTAACGATTTTAATAGAATTAAACTCCTCAGATGGCGCATTGACCGTCAACACAGCTAAGTCCGAATAGGCATCAGAACCAATCACTTCACCTGAGTAGCTATCACCATTTGAAAACGTCACAACAATATCAGATGCGTCTGAAACAACATGATAATTGGTAATAACTACGCTTTCATTATAAAAATCATAAACAAAACCTGAACCCTGAACTGACGAATACTGTGTTCCAAAAAAAGATGGATAGGCAACCTCGCCCGAAATTACAACAATGGAATCTTTTAATCCATTATAGAGAGTTGATAAAGAGGTTTCATTATAAAAATATGTAATATTTTGTAGTTCTGTGTTGCTATTTCCATGTTGTAAAAAATCTAATTGATTTTGTGAACTATCAATTTGACTTTGTAAACCATCAATTTTCGAAGATGTTAACCCATAAATCAACGAACCTCCGAGTATAAATCCTACAATAAACATTACAACTATAAAAACTGAAATTATCATTAATTTGGCTATATTACTTCTTTTGGTCGTTTCATATTCATTCATATATTATCCCCCTTGTTTTTTTATCAAATCTTTTTAAAAAAGGAGAGGAAAGAGAAGGGAACAAATCCTTTCTCAGATTGTGGTGGAGGGAGGAAAAGCGGGATGCACTTAAATAATATTATCTGTTCTTCAAACATTTTTTCCTCTTCTTTTTCAAGCATCGTTTATACCATCGAAATTTATATTAATTTTTTACAATTTAATACCAATTTATTCCCAAATTATCCCCAAATCTTGAAAAATGTATTAAATGAGATTCTCAATTCCTACCAAAGGTTTATTCAATGAGCTCCATTAAAAATGTTCTTTATTGGCTTATCGCCAACTCCCTTGGTGGTTCTAATCGTGGGAGAATCTTAGAAGAACTTTTTAAAAAACCTCAAAACGCAAATGAACTTTCCAATAATCTTAAGTTAGAATATAAAACAGTTCGCTATCATCTAAAAGTCCTTGAAGAAAATAAGCTTATTACATCCGTTGGTGGAGGATACGGAAAAACCTACTTCCCGTCTGACGAACTTGAACAAAATAAGCATATTTTCAATGAAATTTGGTATGAAATTGGGAAAAAACAAATTAATTAGAAGAAACATAAATAGGTGATGTAAAAAATGAAACAAATTCCAATAAACGAAGAAAAAATTCCAGTCTACAATAAAAAAGCAATAAAAATAATATTGTTGTTAGTTGTGTTTGGAGTTATAACCGGGTTGATATTATCAGTTGTTTTTGTTAATGAAGCAAATCAAAGAATCGAAAATATTGAAGAAAGAGATATACCTTTCAACCCTTACGCAGATTTTAATCCTCAGTCATTAACAACTTCAGATATTATTCTACCTTCGTTGGGAGTTATTATCATTTGTATCAGCACATATCTTCTACTTGGTCTTATTTTCGTTTACATCAAGATCTTTTTGAAAACAAATTCAAAATATATTGTTGGTTTGTTGTTCTTTTTAACTCCTTTATTTATTCAATCAGTTTTATCAATCAATACCCTGCGTTCGTTATTTGTCTCTCCAGCAATCCCATATACACATATCAGGGAAAGCATTGGGTTTGGAATAGGTGGTCTCGGTGGAATTCTAGTAATTGTATCAATATTTGAAATCGTTGGGCTGAGTATTCTACTACATCTGAGTACGGAATAAGGATTCTAATCTAAGAAATAATCTTTTTTTGAGGAAAATCAAGATGGAAGATCTCCTAAAACTTCGTGGTTGGCAAATTCATCACCAAGAGCAACTTTTTTATCAGGCCAACGCGGGCACACCAATCATAAGGTTGAAATTCTTTCAGTATCCAACGTATCGCCAAACAGTGCAGATTAATAAATTTCCTGAAAAATGTAAATTAAAGGTCAAAGGAAATAATTCTTTCTTCATATTTCAACATCAAGTTGGAACAAAAGGTATACTCCCATTGGACAGAACAGTTACCGTAATTCCCAATCCGCTATTTGTTGATTCAAACGATGATTGGGGCAAAATATCGGATTTCTCTCGGCTTCTTCAACGTAAATACAAACAGAGTTCAAAGTATTGGCCTGTACAGTCTAACCTTATCCAAGAGATTTCTCAAGAGGATTGGTATAGAACAGACGACCTTTCTTTTTGGGTGCAATCAGCTAGTCGGTATGTAACATTAAAAATTAAGCATCGTGAAAGGCAAGAAAAGAGATTGGGGGCGGATCATGCTTTTCTTAATGGTATCGGTGATTGCGACGAATTTACTGATCTTTTCATTACGTTTGCCAGAATGCGTGGAATCCCCTGTCGGCGATTAACTGGATATTTTATTACACAAAAAAAAGATGTCTTTGCGGAAGCACATGCATGGGGCGAGATTCTTTCACCTAAGAAAGAATGGATACCCATCGACGTTGCGTTAAACAATCTTGGAAATCATAGAATTAATTATGTCATTTTAAAGATAGAAGAATTCAACCCTGCACTCCCAGATTACCAGATTAAAACAAGGCGATCTAGCATGGTACATTATAGATGGGAGCGGCCTGACCCACTTGTTACACCGATTTATTGAATTATCAACAGAAAAATCAGATATTTTTTACCATGTATGGTCCTTCTTGCGCGTAACCAAAACGTTTGTAGTAATTCCTTGTTCCTATCCCGGCTAATACAATGATTTTACGTGCATCAAATTCTTCTTTTGAAATCCGTTCAGCCTCCCGCATTAAGCGCTTTCCCCACCCCCTATGTTGCCATTCGTTCACTTCTGCTTTTGATCCCACTTGAACCATTGGTCCGTATACGTGTAGTTCACGGACAAGCATCGACCTAGTTGTTTTTGCTTCAGGTCTGTAAACTTTATCCGAGGGATTTCTTAGTCTAAGGAGTCCAATTAAAACATCTTGTTTAACATCTTCAAACGATAGGAATATTTCTTCGCCCTCCGAAGCATTATACCTATCCACCCTCAATTTCACATCAGTTGGGTTCGATTCAAGATTATATTTGTATTGTACGTGTCCGACTTCTCGACAACGTATGCACTGACAACGGGCGCCATCTTGCTTCATTTGTTTCTGCACTAAAAGGCGCAAATCTCCACGTTTTACACCTTCAGCAATCACGTTTGAAGGAATGTCACGTTGAATCCGCTGAATCCTCGTCCACCTTGGTACTCGTTTTTTAATCTCAACAATAAGTTCAACGGTTTTCTCCAAGGAGTAAGGCGTGTATTCACCTCTTTTCCACATCTGGTAGAGCTTTGTGTCAGGCATTATGAGCGTTGGGTAAATCTTAATTGCATCTGGTTTAAACCTCGCGTCTTTGAATATCATTTCGAATGCTTTCAGATCCTGTCTAAAATTTAATCCAGGCAGCCCAAGCATCATATGATAAATCACTGCAAAACCTGCGTCTTTCGCCATGCGAGTTGCCTCCACGACATCTTCAATGTTGTGCCCACGGTTAACAAGCTTGTACACATCATCATAAACGGTCTGGACTCCTAACTCAACACGCGTTGTTCCTAGGCGGAGCATGAAGTCGATATGAGATTTCTTGCAATAATCCGGTCGCGTCTCGATAGTAATGTCGCTATTACTTATCCGCGCATTTTCCGCAGCAGCCTGTGCGTCTTCAATCGTTTTGGCATCTGCACCTGACATTGCATTCAGGCATTGCGTAACGAACGATTCAAGATACGTCGGTGGATAGGCTGTTAGTGTGCCACCAAATATTATCAGTTCAACTTTATCAACATCGTGCCCCATTAATTGGAACTGCTCGATTCGACTCTTCACCTGTTGGTAAGGATCAAAATCGTGCTCAATTGCTCTTCTCCCAGCAGGTTCTTTTCCAGTATAACTCTGCGGCGTACCAAAACGAGGACCGCCAGGGCAATAGATACATGGTTCATCCTTAGGACAAGGAAACGGTTTTGGCATGACAGTTATTACAGAGACACCTGAAACAGAACGCACAGGCTTTAACTTGAGCAAGTGAAGGACCTTGCCTTTTTCTTCATCTGTAGCCATTGCTAGAATCTCAGAGTTCCGTGGGAACCTCTTCAAACCAAACTCACGACACGCCCAAAGTTTAACATGGGTTAAATCTCGATCGTTCGCGAATTCTCCCGCAATGATTTTATCGAGAATTGCTCGGTAGATTTTCTTATTCGACATCTTTACAAATAGGATAATGTATAGTTATGTAATAAAAATTATTGCCAGTCAAAAAGAGAATTAAAAAGTGGACCCTGAAATTATATAAACATCCAACATGTTTATATGTAAAACAAAAGTTACGGGTAAAAATCTTTATTAAATATATAGGGGAGATCAAGCATGGAAGACGCAGAAAAAGCACAAACGCAAAAAAAAGCATTCTACGTTTCGCTTTCAACAGATGGAGTTACAACTAAGGTCGAGAGCGACAATGTTTCTGAGATAACCAAAATGCTTAAAGAAGATGCACTAGAATGGATGGATTTCACTGTTGAAAACATCAATGAGGACAGTTATTTCATTGCCACTCATCTTAAATTCAGTCTTCAACTTATCGCAAGTGTACTCTCAAATCGTACATCTGCATATGAAGATTTAGAAACAGAACTAGGTCTCATGGTACCTGCAGTTCGCGTTGAAAAGTTCGATGTAAAAGTGTATCCTTTGCTAATACTCGTAAGAAAAAATCTAATAGTTACTATTCATCCAAAAGAAGTTATTCGTCTACAGAAAATTTACAGATATGCTGATATCTATATGAAAAAGATTCGGCACGACATACCATCGAGTGACAAAATAACGATTCTTATAACAAGAGTAATAGACGAAAACAACGAAAAAAACTTCAACGGCCTTAGGATGATAGAGGAAGAAGGGGACGAACTTGGTAAATACATGGTTGACATCAAAGCGCCAAGAACTAGAATCGGTGACGACATCTACCACATGAAGCATGCACTAATTACATATCTAAACACCCTCTGGGCTTCGTGGGAGGTCATAAACTCACTTCGTTACGGTGACGCAGAGCTAATAACAGATAACCCCAAACTTCTGCAAAGGATAGGTATACTTGGAGACGATATAAACAGGCAGATTGCATTAAGTGAACACATGAGCGAAGTTCTTGCCTCTGGACTAGAAGTTCTGCAGACTATATACAACAATCAATTGCAAATGCTTAACAATCGTCTTGCCTTTGTTGCAACATGGCTCGCTATTTTGGCGACTGCGGGTTTGGTACCAAACACAATTGCAACAATTTTTGGAATAGGAAAAATTAATGATCTAGTAGATTGGCCGTTGATCATGTTGATCTTGTTATTATCAACTACAATTTCTGCATACTTTATGTACTTATTATTCAAGAAAAAAGGATGGTTAGTCTCGAAAGTCGATTGAGTTAATTCTCAATCTCTTTCTCTTTTTTATGTATCTCTTCTAGTTTTTTCCATTCAGTAACATCTCTAGAAATTCCCATGGTACCAATTATATTGCCCTCTGAGTCAAAACGCGGTATTTTTGTAACGGACACCCATCTTTCTGTACCATCTACATTTGTAATTTTTTCAACTTTATTAAAAATAAATTTTCCTGTATTCATCACTTCTTCATCATCTTCAAAAGCTTTTCTTGCTTGATCAGGCGGTAGAAAATCAAAATCTGTTTTACCAATCATTTCTTCAGCTGTAACATTTGAATGCGCTGCCTTTGCTTTGTTGACCATTATGAATCTATTCTCCTCGTCTTTAAAGTAGATTGAATCCGGTATGCTATCCATAAGTGTCTGGAGAAGTTCGTGCTCCCTTGCAAGTTTATATTCTGCTTGTTTTCTTTGGTTAATATCTCTAATTACAAGTACAAAATTGTCAATTTCATTGTCCTTTCTAATCAAGAAAAATGACGTTAGCTCCACGCCTAATAATTTTCCATTTTTGTCTTTAATTTCTGTTTCCTCGCTAGTAGATTTTCTATTTGATAATAATTCTTGAAACTGTTTTACAACTATGGATAGAGCTTTTGGGGTAAGAAGACCCATGCTTAGTAGATTGTGTCCTATCATTTTTTCTTCTTCAAAACCAAAGAGTTCAACAGCCCTACCGTTAATGTCAAGGATTTCACCACGGGCATCCAGGACAAGCATCCCATCTGTTGTACACTCAAATAAACCTTGATATTTCTCCTCAGAGGCTCTTAACTTCTCTTCTGCTTTTTTACGCTCTGTGATATCCCTAATTAAAGTCAACATTACTGGCTTTTTATCCATCATAAAAAGAGAAGCACTAACATCTATCGGAAAGCGAGTACCTTCTTTTCGTATAGCTTCCGATTCAAAATTTAATCCGCCTCTAGCAGATATCTCATCTATAAGATTTGGCCAGTCAGTGGAAGAAACAAGTATATCTTTAAGAGATAAAGTTGCTAAATCATCCCAACCGTAACCTAGAAGTTCACATGATCGGATATTTGCCTCTAGTATTTTCCCATCGAGTGTTGTTAAAAACGCAGCAGCATTAACCCGTTGAAATAATGTTTGATATCTTCCGTCCTCAGAATGAAATTTATTTTTTTCGTTCCATTCTTCAAAACATTTATTTGTTGACATGTCTGCCATAAGACATCACAGATTATGCATCCCACGATTTTATTTAGTGCACTATTTGAATACAGTTGTGTGTATTTAAATTTACTTTACGTTAAAAATCTAGATTCTTGAAAGTTCATTTTTTAGTTCTGTAATCGCGTCAACAGGAGTAGGATCGATGTTCCTTAAAATAGCTAGATAACAACTGGTAAAATCTCCGATGTACATAGCGTACATCATCTTGGCAAGTCGTTTTTTACCTTGAACTTGTATTTCTATAACGTTCTTGGCAACCTCTTCAAATAATTTTTCCATGAAGCTGAGACGTTTTGATATAAAAACGGATTCATTCTCACTGTCTCTAAACATTATACATGTAAAGTTTTTTGATACTTCAGGGTTCATTGACCAACCAACTATATCATTATGGTTACATTCTGGAACTTCATCATATCTGCAAATGACTTTGCTATTCTCATTGAACTGAGTACACCATCTTTTCGCTATAGGCGCATAAAAGTCAAATCCATATACTTGAGGTATTGTGTTAAAAATCTTCCTTGCCAATTGTTTAGATAAGTTATCTTTTTCAGGTATGTCTTTTTTGTTACGATTTCTGATCTCTTCTACTACTGAAGCGGCGTCCTCTATTTCTGGTTCAAAATCATCCTTTAAAATCCCAATTTTTTTCAAAGCATGTATCGATGAAAACAGTATGTATCCAGTAGCCGCTCTTGGTGGAGAGCCCGATGGTATTTTTACGTGCGGAATTTGACGCTTTTCGCAGTATTCTTGTAGTTTCCCTCCAGAAGAAATACCGATAATTTTGCATCTTTTTTGAGATCCGCTTTTGAATGTGCTCAGTGTTTCCTCTGTGTCTCCTGAGTAGCTCTGCGATATAAGTAGCGTGTTTTTGTCAACCCATTTTGGGAGATCATACTGGCGATTTACAAAAATTGGAATATCGACTCTATCTTTAAGCAAATTTTGTAAAATATCTCCGGAGATTCCAGATGCTCCCATTCCACTTATTACTATATTATTAATTTTTAAAAAACCATCAAATAGGACAGAATTCACAATATTTTTAGTTTCTCTGATTTGCTCGGGAAAACTTGCGACAGCGTCAAGCATTTTAGATTTATCTATCTTGGAAATTAATTCTAAATCGTCTAACATAATATTCAACACTAGATATCCCAACCCTGTAAAAGATGGACCCTATAAAGATATTTTGATTCTAGATGAAAATGCTTATATTAAGAACTTGTATCATTGTCAGATAATGATAGTTACAAGGCAGAAAAATTTCGACGATTTATTGAAATCTATTACCAATGGTCCTGTTTTCATTATTGGATGCAGCGAATGCGCTACGATATGTCATACAGGCGGAGAGGAAGAAATTTTACAGATGAAAAGCGCATTAGAGAAAAAAAATATTTGTGTAACAGGTTGGGTAGTCTTAGACCCTGCGTGTAACCTTCAAAATGATAAACGTCTTCTTAGAAAATATAAAAAAGAATTAGCTGAAGCAAAGAAAATCCTTGTCCTTTCTTGTGGCAGTGGGGCTCAGACTATATCAGAGATTATTGATAATATTGATGTTATACCAGGTACCGATACTATTTTCTTAGGAGAAATTAAGAGACTGGTAGATTTTGAAAAACGCTGCACCCTGTGTGGAGATTGTATACAAGATTTATTTGGTGGAGTTTGCCCTATTTCACGTTGCCCTAAGAGCATGCTAAACGGTCCCTGTGGTGGATCGGTAGATGGAAAATGCGAAGTTAGTAGCGATCTGGATTGCATTTGGGATATTATTTTCAAGCGTTTAGCAGAGAAAGGAAGACTAGACCGGTTAAAAGAGATTAAAAAACCTAAGGATTGGTCTAAATCCACGGAAATGAGGAGGGTTTTGTAGATTGAGTTATAAGAGCAATTTACAGCGGGTTCTTTCTGAGGAAAAATTTGCTGTTACAGCTGAGATAGGCCCGCCCAAGGGCTCTGATCCAAACAAAATACGAGAGAAAGCCGAAATTGTGAAAGGACACGCTGATGCTTTTAACGTTACAGATAACCAGACCGCTGTTGTAAGATTGTCTAGTATTGGTGGCTGTTTTATTCTTCTTAAGATGGGGTTAGAGCCGGTAATGCAGATGAGCTGTAGAGATAGGAACAGGCTGGCACTTCAAAGTGATGTTCTAGGAGCTGCCGCCAACGGCATTAAAAATATCTTGTTTGTAACTGGGGATCATCAATCTTTTGGAAATCACCCTGGTGCAAAAGGTGTTTACGATTTAGATTCGATTCAACTTATTCAGATTGTAAGAGATATGAGAGATAAAGGTATTTTTCAAAGTGGAGATAAAATACTGGCAGGCAACCCGGATATATTTATAGGAGCCGCAGCTAATCCTTTTTCTAGCTCATATGAGATAACCGTAGATCACCTTGAAAAAAAGATAGAAGCTGGTGCTGATTTTATTCAGACCCAGAGTGTTTTTAGTTTAGAGAAGTTTAATATTTGGATGGATAAGATTAGATCCAGAGGACTTGATAAAAGGATTCATATTCTTGCTGGTGTAACTCCTCTTAAGTCTCTTAAAATGGCGGAACGTATGAAGTTTCATGTGCCTGGTGTGGATGTTCCCGATAGTATGTATAACAGAATAAAAAAGTCTGCAGATCCACAAAAGGAAGGATTTGAAATAGCTCTAGAACTAATAAATGAAATTAAAAAAATCAAGGGCATCCATGGTATTCATATAACCGCTCTTTTTTGGGAGGATATAATACCCGCTCTTGTTGAGGACTCTGGTCTGTTTCCTAGACCCTAGATGTTTTTTCTAAGAAATTTTTAATATCCACATATATACCCTATTTTACATTTATTTACTCCTGTTGTAGTTTTTGCATTTTGACATTTTAACGGGAAAGCTTTTTATATTGTTACTTGAGAACAGTATACATGGTATGAATTACCACGCAAGGTTGTGACGTGGTATAACGAAAGGACGAAGGTGAAAGGAATGAAAGTAAATAAAAAACTAATGATTATAGGAACTTTAGTTCTCGTTATGAATATGCTGATGGCAACTCAGTATGCAGTTACAAAAATTGGATATGAATATAATATAGTTCATCCTTCTAACGCTAACATAAGATACATTGGATCAGATAATTCGACTGGTGGGAGATTACTACGAGTTGCTGGTGATAATGTTACTACGAGCTCACTGAAGTTATCGTTTGGGGATTGGAGTGCTGGTACAAACAAAATGTATTCAGCTGCATTTGCCATAGTAAACGAAGAGCAAGTTCCTGTTGATATAATGTACATTAACGTATCATCTGATAGTTACACCTATATGAAAATCTGGCTCCACGGAAGCAGAAGCGCAAACGCAAACAATACCGACAATGATCCAACTACTGTATTAATGTACGATAATGGTACTATTATAAACGATCCTAGCACCTCCGCATGGACACTTGCACAAGGGAATGGCAATCCTGAAGATATGTGCAGTGATATATCAGATACAGGTAACTACAGTTCAGATACACCATGGGATGAAACGCAACACGTAAGATACTCACTTAATGACAGCGTTGCTTACGGTGTTGGTATGGATGGCAAAACCACTTATAATGCTTCAGATTTCGTTTGGATACAGGTGGCCATAGATATACCTAACGATGTAGATGCTACAGGATTACATACTGGAACTATATGGGTTCACTTCAAAGCAGATACAACCTAAAGAATTTCGTGAATCCACTATAATCCTCTTTTTTTACTTTACTTTTTCCTTTAATAACTTTTTTATAAAACAGTAAAATATGTATACTAATTCCATATAGCGGTAGATAATTTTGGGGGATTATTCCACATGTCAAAAGAAAGCATGAAGAAAATACTTGTAACTGGTGCCGTTGGTCAAATTGGCTCAGAACTTACAATGGCGCTAAGAAAAAGATATGGAAATGACAATGTTTTGGCAACAGGCAGAAAAACAGCACCGAGTGAAACACTTCTCAACTCAGGTCCTTTCGAATTTATAGATATTGCTAAAAGAGAAACTGTTGAAAAAGTCGTTGATAAATATGATATAGATACGATTTACAATATGGCTGCAATACTCTCTGCAATCGGAGAAGAAAAACCCCTTCTCTGTTGGGATGTAAATATAAATGGAATGTACAATATATTAGAGATCGCTCGAGAGCGCAAAATGACTCGCATCTTTGTTCCAAGTTCGATAGCGGCGTTTGGCCCAGAAACCCCTAGAGAAAATACACCTCAAGAAACTATATTGAAACCTAAAACCATGTACGGAGTGACAAAGGTTGCGGGTGAACTACTTGGGGACTATTATTTCAGAAGATTTGGACTGGATGTCAGAGGCGTGAGGTATCCTGGAATAATAAGTAATGAAACACTTCCAGGAGGAGGAACTACAGATTATTCTGTTGAGATCTTTTATGAAGCTATTAAAAATAAAAAGTACACCTGCTTCCTTAGAGAAGACACAGTTTTACCTATGATGTATATGCCTGATTGTATAAAAGGCACGATTGATCTGATGGAAACAGATATTTCAAAACTTAAACACCACTGTGATTTTAATATGGCCTCCATGAGCTTTTCAGCTGGTGAACTTGCGTCAGAAATTAAAAAACACATTCCTGATTTCAAGGTTAGTTATAAACCAGATTTTAGACAAAAAATTGCTGATACTTGGCCAAAATCAATAGACGACAGCGCTGCGAGGAAAGAGTGGGGCTGGAAACCTTCGTATACTTTATCATCGATGACTAAAGATATGTTGGAAAAACTTGGTAAACGTTACAAAGATGGAACGCTCAATTACTAGAAAAGTTTTTCAGCTTAAACACATTCTTTTTATTTGGGGAGAAGATAACTATGCAGGACCTGGAGGAGATTAAAGCTTATATGAATAATGATATAGAAACGATTAGGCATCATCTAGGCCAAGAGGCGGATTATTTACTAGATTTTAATAATCCTAAAATAAGTAAAGAGTCTCTGCATCTTCCAGGATCTGATTTTGTAGATAGGGTCTTTAGAGACTCTGACAGATCTACAAGGGTTTTGAGAAACCTGAAATCTATTTTTAATCAGGGTCGTTTGGCTGGTACCGGTTACTTGTCAATTCTCCCTGTAGACCAAGGTATCGAACACTCTGCAGCTGCTTCATTTACACCCAATCCAATATATTTTGACCCGGAAAATATCATTAAACTAGCAATAAAAGGTGGCTGTAATGCTGTTGCTTCAACACTTGGTGTTTTAGGATCTGTTTCTCGTAAATACTCCCATAAGATTCCGTTCATAGTAAAGATAAATCATAACGAGCTTCTAACATATCCAAACAAATTCGATCAGATTATGTTTGCTAACGTAGATCAGGCATGGAATATGGGTGCTGCGGCTGTTGGCGCCACAATATACTTTGGTTCTTCTGATTCTTCTCGGCAGATTACAGAGGTTAGCCAGGCTTTCAAACGTGCACATGAATTAGGTATGACCACGGTTCTTTGGTGTTACCTTAGAAATCCAGCTTTTAAAACTGAAGGAAAAGACTATCACACATCAGCGGACCTTACCGGACAAGCAAATCACCTTGGAGTTACAATAGAGGCAGATATTATAAAACAGAAACTCCCAACGTTAAACGGGGGGTTTGTTGCTCTTAACCGTGAAGGTATAAAGTATGGAAAAATGAATAATAAGGCATATACTGAGCTCTGCTCTGACCATCCAATTGATATGACACGGTATCAGGTTGCAAATTGTTACATGGGCAGAATAGGCCTCATCAATTCAGGTGGAGCATCTGGCCAGAATGATTTTGCTGAAGCGGTGAAAACTGCCGTGATTAACAAGCGTGCTGGAGGCACGGGTCTTATATCTGGTAGGAAGGCTTTCCAAAGACCCATGGATGAAGGAGTTAAACTTTTGAACGCAATTCAGGATGTTTATCTTTGTAAAGATGTTACGGTAGCATAGGTGATGAAAATGAGTAAAATAAGTAGCGCAAAGCTCCTGGGAGGCATAGGAGCTATTTTAATGATTGTGGGCTGGGTTGTTCCACTTGGACCAATAGTCGGATTGGTACTTTTATTTGTAGCAGTTAGATACATTGCTGACGAAACCAAAGACAATTCTATATTTGACGACTATCTAATGCACTTTATATTTACTATAATAGCCATAGTTGCTATGGCTTTACTAATGTTTATTGCCATAGGTGGTTTTTCTTTTGTTAATACTATCCAATCTTTAGGGAGTGACCCTAGCCCTAGTGCTGTTTGGGCTCTTATTGAACCTCATCTTTTAGGTATAATAGCATCATTGTTAATAGGATGGATATTCTTCTGCATAGGGGCTTGGTATCTAAGGAAAAGCTACGATAAAATCGCTGAACATACCAACGTTGGTTTATTTAAAACAACAGCGCTAATATATTTTATTGGAGCTCTAACCGTCATTGTAGCAATAGGGTTTTTGATAATAATAATCGCAAAAATAATTGAGATTGTAGCTTACTTCTCTTTACCAGATGAGCTCCCGCAGACAAAAAAGAGTTAAAAAAATTAAAAAAAATCCTCCAAAGGAGGATTTAATTATATTATCCTAGGGAGATAGCTTCAGCGGGACATTGATCAATGCATGTTCCGCAGTCAATACATGTATCTGCATCCACAGTTGCTTTCTCATCCATTTTTAATGCTGTTACAGGACATATTTCAACACATGCCCCGCATGCCGTACATTTCTTTTTATCGATCGTTACTGCCATGTTTTTGGGCATATATTAGTTATTTTAATAGTTTTCTCAATAAATTGAAAATTTCTTGTCTGTAAATGAAATCACCTTAGTTCTTTGACTAAGAAGACCCTACCCAGCCATACTTGAAAACCCAGGACATGAAATTTTGGCCTTGTTCAACATCTACAGCACCTGCATTGATTTCATTTAATCCATCGTTGTCACAATCACCAACAGCAACCACTGCTAAATCGCCATATGTTTCAGTTATCAAAGCCTCTTCAACATATGTTGAACCATTCCATTGTAAAATATGGATTTTATCTGTTCCAGCACATACCTCTGCATTTCCATCGTTGTCGGTATCACCAACATCAAGACCTTCTATTATCGCACCTTCACCGGGCCAATACTTTTCGTATTTTGTCTGATAGCCAGTTCCATTCCACTCAAGTATGGTAATTCTTGGAGAATAGTACCCCACATGAATCTCATTTTTGCCATCCCCATCACTGTCTTTACAGACACAGGCAAATGGATAGTTTTCCCAACCAGATGTATATTTAATTATAGTAGCGTCAAACTGACTTGTTTCCTTATTCCAGTCAAGCACCACCACCTTATTTGCTGTGCCGCACACTATTTCATTTTCATTATCTTCATCCACATCGCCTAGCCCAGGCATATATACGTAGCCATCATCAGGATCATCCCATTGAGCTATCTTAACTAGTCGAAATCCGTTCCATTTAAAGATTGCAATTTCGGGAACTGTACTTGAAGGTCTCATTGGACCACCACTAACAATCAGCTCATTTTTTCCATCGTTGTTGCAATCTCCTATATAACAGTCAGCGCTTCCTCCACCATTATTAAATATCCAGGGATTCCAGCCAATAATCCAATATCTTCCTGCGATCCATTTGTGAATAGCACTATACCATGTGGCAGCAATCTCATTTTTTCCATCATTGGTTACATCTCCGATGGCAAAGCCACCGGCATCCAATCGAAAAATTGGATAAAACGGACAGTGAAGTGCACGGGTTTGAACGTAGGTTTTTTCATTTTGATTCCATTCCATAACTCTAAGCATGGCATCTCTTCCGCTGATGATCAGCTCATTCTCGCCGTCGTTATCGCAATCACCAATGGGCTGAGGCCCTTCGTAGCGTGCCCCATACATGAAACTAGAGCCATAACTCATCTGCCATTGAATACCGTAATCATCACTAGAACCAATTACATTCGATGCGTTACTTTTCTTAGAGTCCTTAACTTCATCTTCATATGCACTTGCCACTCCAATGGAAATGATGGCAAGACACATGACTAAAAATATTGCAGCTATCTTCTTACTCACGGAGTTCCCCCACGTTCAATATGTATGTTTCGTATATTAAATTAACAGTTGTTTTTATTCAGGTAATTCTTCAAAAAAAACCTAAGGATCTGCCTGGGCTTGATTGAATCTCCCATGGAAAATACGATAGAGCAAGGTAAACATCAAATTCTAGCGTGGATGAATAATTATTCTTTGAATCGGTGGGAAAATCAGGATAACTATATTGAATTTTGGTCTGTTGGGATTTAAATAACTCAACAGAAAAACATTTATAGGATAGGCTGTTATGGCTAATTCCGCAGACCCTCCTGGTAAAATAAGAGAGACACAAAATCTATAGTTTTTTTATCAGACATTGTCACAGAGAAATATCTAGAAGAAGATTGGTGGATTATGATAAATAAAATATTTTACTCTATCTTTCAACAGGGAAGTAAAACAATGTTTTATAGTAGTCTTTTCTTTCCAAAAGATATTAGAAATGATGTGTTTGTTCTGTATGGATTTGTTAGAAGGGCAGATAATCTTGTCGATACCATGCCACAAGACCTAGAAGGATTTTATAAATTTAAACAAAAATATGAACAATCCCAGCAAGGAATTATTACAGGAGATGTCGTGATTGATTCCTTTGCGGAATTAGCACAAAGAAAAGATTTCGATCCAAAATGGACCGAAGCGTTTCTTGACTCGATGGAGATGGATTTAACAAAAAAAAACTATGATACACTTGATGAGACACTTGAGTATGTCTATGGTGCTGCAGAGGTTATGGGACTATATATGGTAAATATTCTTGGTCTTGATAAAAAAGCCTACTATTATTCAAGATACCTTGGACGAGCTATGCAATGTATTAATGCTATTAGAGATATAGCAGAGGATCTTGAATTTGGACGATCGTATATTCCTTTGGAAGACCTAAAAAAGTACGAATTAAAAAGCCTTGACTACCAATATACAATAAAACATCCGCAACTTTTTTCTGAATTTATAAAAGGTCAAATCTCCAGATACTGTCAATGGCAAGAAATCGCTGAAAAAGGATATAGATACATTCCAAAAAGGTATCTTATTTGTGTAAAAACTGCATCTGATATGTATAATTGGACAGCAGAGCAAATCCTAAAAAACCCTTTTGCAGTATATGAGTGGAAAGTTAGCCCTTTAATTATAAATATTCTTACAACGGTTCTTACAAACTTTATTGATCCGACTTCCAAAAAAACAACAATGTTACCTTGTTTTATTCAATCACATCCGCAACAACAGTTATCGGACGTATAAAAAAAATCCTATTTCATCACTTTATTTTTTAAAGTTATTTTTATAAAATATAAAGTAAAATTTAGAAAAAAAACCATTCGATTAATAATCTAAGATTATCTTAAATTTTTCAACGGGTCTGCCGGGATTCGAACCCGGGTCAGAGGCTCCGGAAGCCCCTGTGATATCCAGCTACACTACAGACCCTGCAAATCACTATCAAAACATATAACTTATATTTTTCTTATCCCTCTAAGCAGTTTAAAAAATAAAATTATAAAGGGGTAGATTATTCATAGTTTCATGGACCTGGAGGGAATTGCAGATAAAATACCATCGACTGAAAAAATATTAGGATTAGCCTGGATACTTTGTTGGATTCTTGCTATTTGGATGTACCCCCTACAATTCTTCTTAACTGGGCTATTTTGTCTATTCCTTGCTTTGGTTCTTGTTGGTAGATTTGATAAAAAAGAAGAGAAAACTATACCAAAACCGCCAGCGATTTTTACTATGGATAAAAACACCAAAACGCTCACTGTTCAAAAGATATATGAGGATAATTTAAAGTGGGAAGAGCACGAACTTTGCTCAGGTTCTGCAAACCTTCCCAGAGGTACAATTAGCGAAGGAGATAAGATTACTAATTGTAAAGGCAACGTTGCACTGAGGCATATACCATCCAATACACTTCTTGGTGGATTTGATTTTGAAGATTGATCTTCTTTGTTTGATAAACAGATAAATACATTTAAATAAAAAAATTTGTTTCTATTACATAGGATGGGATGAAGATATGCAAAATAAAGATGGAGAGAAAATTCTAAAAATTGTTGTTATAATTGCTATAATTTTAGCTGTTATTTCACTGATTTTACCTTGGCGTGGTCTCTCAATGAATTATTCTTTGGGCACTATGGGTAGTTATAGAATGGGATTTAATTTCTACCCGTGGGGTGGTCATTTAGAAGTTAATATGCGTATGTCAGGTGTATATCAAACAACCAGTTCTACCTCTTTTGATGCATGGTCAGTTTTCTATACGATAAATACAGGCACCAACATTGAGGCTCTTTCTAATTCGAGTACAACAGGACCATCATATAAGGATATGATGAACGATCCTGGAGCCACAGCTTCGATGTCTATAAGTTTTGTTTTTTGTATCATTACTATTATCTTAGGAATTTTAATTTTAGCTATTAAAAGATTTAAAACATGTTTAATGGTAGGCATTTCAGCAATTATCTCAATTATCGCATTCATTGTTGGTATAACTATAATATTCTCTAAGGATCCTACTGGTGCGCTTTCTAGTGCGATTCCTTATACTTTTGGGTTCTATATAATGATTATATCGGCTGTATTGTTCTTTGTTGCGTTCGCTCTACAATACGCAATTACAGCCATGACTGCAGGAAAGGGAATGTACCTAGCGTATGGACCTCCACAGACAACTGGGTACAACTATCCGCCAAAAGAAGGTTTTGAGAGTAAACCAAGCCACCCATATTATTCTACTGAGAAAAGACGGTGCCCTGCATGCGGTGCTGTCATAGACGGAAATCCTGAAATCTGTATAAATTGTAGTGCAAAGCTAAAGTAAAAAATAGTTAGAAAAATTAATTTGCTCCAATATACAACATAAAATTACAATTTTTTGTTATTTTAAACTGATTATTTTTATCATAACTTTTCGGTCATTTTTTTGTTATATTTTGTTACGTAGCCTATAAATGAAGCGAACAAAATTTGTTTTTGATTTTGGGGAGGTAAGGAAAATGAGAGGAAAATTGATATTGGCTATTCTATCAGCTATGCTGATGGTTTGTAGCTCTTTTGTTGGAGCTGTAACTACCAAAAAAGAGGAAGAAAACTCTACAAGTATGATGCCTTTAACAGACGAAGACATAAAGAGATTAGATGTGTTTGTAAACAGTATAAAAGATAGCGAAGTAAGAAAAAAGGTTCAAGAGATTCTTAATCAGATAATTACTGATGATGGCAAGTTTGATATTAAAATTGCTGAAGAGTTGGCACAGCAGTATTATGAATCATCTTTAAAAGAAATTTTTTTATTTAATAATTTTGGTAAAGCGCCTTATTTACCGCTAGGTAATTCTCTAGGCACGAGTACCGTTTTCACGCCACCGTACTCAAATTGTTTTTCATGGGGAGATGGAACGTGGGGAGTCGATGAATATTCGCATGGTTGTAACAGTTTTTCTGGCTCCATAGGCGCGTATGCTAATGCATTGCTTGGTGGCGCAACAGCTGAAGCTATGCAAGAGTTAGATTTCTACGTCGGTAGAACAAAGCCTGTGACTATAGATGCAAAAATAATTAGAACAGGAGGTAAAACCACATTTGGTTTTGCGGCGTTTGCCGGTACTGAAAAAACCTGGTCATGGGATGATTTCCAAGCAAATTACCACAGGACAGATGTAGATCCATGGTGGAGTTGGGATGACATCGTTGTTAAAATTATTACTCTTGTGGGTCTTTTGGTTGGTTACGCTCCTGGAAGCATCTCTAAAGCAATTTCATTGCTTGCCGCTGTAATGGATGTGAACGCTCTTAATGCCCAATTGGAAAACATGCTCAATAATAGTGATGCTGAGGAGCTCCATATACAATTTAGTTTCACGGCCAGTCCTGGATATCATTTTGTGTGGGTTGGTTTGCGTGCAACGGCGTCAGCCTGTCTAACAGGAACCGGATCAGCTGTAACTATGGGACAGGTCTCAAAGATCACAATCGATGGCATTGCTGCTCCTGATTCACCTTCTATTACTGGGCCACACTCTTGTAAAGTTGGTGAATCTTGTGATTTTAGTGCACAAAGTGAGGATCCTAACGAGGACAGCATCAGATATTATTTTGATTGGGGCGATGGTTCTAACTCTGATTGGACAGAGTATTTAAACAGCGGAAGTAAGGTCTACAAGTCTCATACGTATACAAATAAAGGAGCGTATAAGGTTAAAGTGAAAGTAGAAGACATCGACAACATGCAATCTGAAGCGCTCTACACAGTTACAATTACTACAAAAGAAAAGAATCCGCGAATTATACAGTTTTTACAAGGTTTACCGATGCTCAAAAACTTTATTAAATTTTTATATACTTTCTATCTTTATTAAATCTGATAAGTAGGATACTTGGCACTTTCCCAAGCTTCGTAGCCACCTTCCAAATTGTAAATATTTCCATAAACGTGACCAACTAACTCTTGACAAAATCCAGCGCCAACAGTTCCATTTTTACTGTAAACAAGAATATCATTTGTCTCATTGTAAAGAGTCAGCGCGTTCATATTTAACACTGCGCCGAGTAAATGTCCATGCCCAAACTGACATTGGCTGCACCCTTCAAGACCACGACAATCAATAACCGTCAAATTACTTGTAACATTAATTAAATCATAGGCTGCTTGAGTAGAGAGGTTAGTATAGACCGAAGCGTATGTTCCAGTTGATTCTTGTCCTGCTGAAGATGTTTCTGTCCAAGTAAATGTTATCGCTATGTACACTGCTGCAATTACACATATTACTACTAACACAATTGCAACTAGTATTTCTGATTTTTTAGTACTCTTCGTAGGTTGAACTTCGTCCATCTAGGAACTGTAATGAAATATCCTATTTAATTTTGTTTGTTTTATAGATTCATGAGGTATCTAAGTATTGGGAATGAGTTCGGGAATCGCTCTAAGAAGAGTTTTAGTAACGGCATATCGTACGCTCTGCTTCGTGGCATGGTAACACTTAATGGATCTGACCAAGAACTCTCAGCACCATTGACGTCTTTGGCTTTTACTTTAATTGAGTACGTTCCTTTTACAGTCCATTTGTGTTTTGCACTTCCAGTTGCACCAGACGCATAGGGTCCTACCCATCCGCTGTTCGTTCCGTCACCCCAATCAAACCAATAGTACACCTGATCTCCATTTGGATCGGTTGTACTAGTTGCGTAGGTGTATTCGACGTTTATCTTACCGTTTGTTTGGCCTGCTGGTTTAACTGGTTTGGCAGGTGGGCTGTTTGTTGGGCAAATCACTACTGCTTGCTCTACTATTGTGTAATCACATTCAGCTGGAAAATCTGGTAACCACCATTTGTAATCCAAGTTCGGGCATGGAGAGCCAATTATTACATTGTGTATATCTTGCGATACGTATTGTGGATCGTTATGTTTCGTTGGATCTTGAGTGACATTTTGTATATCCCAACATGGGTCGCCAACTGCGATTTTGAGATCCTGCGAGTTTACTCCTGCACAGGTTAGGTAGTGTCCACCTATCCTGTAACCATCAGTACCATAATATTCGGTTTTAAAGGCAAAGTCTTTGTCGGGTTGTGGCAAAAATACCCAAGGCTGAGCCTCCCAAAAAGCAATTCCACCCGGGTAAATGTCTGGTGTGTAATAATACCAATGGATGTTGTAAGTAGAGCCTAACTCGTCAACTGATATGTAGTAGATATCGTTAGGTACTAATGCTATAGATGGATCAAAATGGAACTGGTACCATGTTGGCATAGCAGTTGGAGTAATGGTCATCATTGAAGTCCCTAGAGGGTTAACAGCAGGGTTAGGCAGCTGATTCCAGATACTTACTTTAACCGTCGTTGGAGTCGGATAGTTTCCAGACAGCAAAACTTGCACCGCATCTAAAACGTTTACTGATGGAGTGAAGCTTTGAAGATGGCCGGTCATATGTGGCAAATCTATCCATGTAGTCCACTGAGTTTGTTGCTGATCAACTACTTTGGCTCGGTTATAATATCCGATTAGAAGGATAACATCCTGACTGCGTTCAATCTCATTTTCTACGAATTGAAAAGTCGGTTTGTCGTATGTATTTTCTACAAATTTATTGTTAAGACCCGTGTCAATAAACCATTGGTGAATTGCATTCTGCATATCTGCAATATATGTTGTTCCCTTACTGGTAGTCTGCATAGCCCTTGCAAGGTTCTCAATAAGAAGTGGTGCGTTAGCTTTTGAATGGTCATCTCCAGCACCATAGTCTGCAACTAATGCAAAGTTGTCTTCTCCATCTCCAGGTGTTCCAGTTTGAGTCGCGTATTTTGAGTCAAACCACCAGAAACAATTTGCCACTGCAACTGGTCCGCAGAATGCCCAGACGGCAACATCATCACCAGCAGGTACTGTTTGTAAATGACAGTCTGGCCCAGGTGCTATACAATTTTCTGTTGGGTTAAATATGTCATCACCAGCAGGTAGAGATTGTATGATTCCATCAGGACCAGGTTCTATTGCCTTCCATTGATCCTGCTTCTCATCAAAATCAGGCATTCCACTCGGTGCATAATTTGGATAAGCTGGTTTCCAATACCATCCCATGCTAGTGTCAACCGGTCTGTAAAACTTTTTTTGTATTTGCTCTATCTTTTCTTGCGATAGTATTGGCTGATTATTTGAAAGGACTCCAACAGAGTTATTACCTTCTGAACTTGCAACTGGAGCTAAAGCTACAGTGATGAATATTGCCACTATCGCGAAAACAACAGCCTTCTTTTTAGATATCTCACATTTCATCATTATTTTTCCTCCCTCAAAAATTTTGTTTAGATACTCCATTACAAATTAATAACAATTGCTAAAAAATAATCGACAATTAACGTAAAAATTATTTTTAGTTGTAATTTTTTAATTGATTACGTTTAGTTAAGCATATTTTCGTGGGATATATATTTCTATTATCTAGAAAATATTGTTTTTAGTATACAAAGTATCCTAAAACCTACGAATTGTCGATACCGCGGCATAGTTACTGTCAATGGGTCTGACCATGCACCTTCATAGCCATGTACATCTTTTGCCTTTACTTTGATGTTATATGTGCCTTTTGTTGGCCACGAATGTGATGTTGTTATTGTCTGGCCCGATGGATAATAATTGCTACTGTTGTCATCCCATTGGTCTACTGTTCCGTCACCGTTCCAATCCCAGCCGTATGCTAGTCTATAGCCCTCCGGGTCTGTTGCACTAGTTGTATATGGATACGAGGTCCCTGGTTTTCCAGAGGTTGTACCAGATGGTTTTGCTGGTTTTGTCGGTGCCTGGTTCTGTGTTATTATTACTGTTAATGTTGGTGAGAAACTACTTTGTTTACCGTATATATCTTCTGCTTTCACCTGTATGTTGTATGTCCCTGGTGAAGTAAATGCGTGTGTCATGACCGATGGTTGTCCTGACGCATAGTAGTTTCCATTGTTGTTGTCCCACTGATCAACGGTTCCGTCACCGTTCCAGTCCCAGCCGTATTTTATCCTGTCGTTTGCTGGGTCTATTGCAAAAACTGTGTATATGTATTGTACTCCTGTGATACCTGTCGTTGGACCAACTGGTGGAGCTTGCGCGACTGGCGCTGTGTTTATACCCATCGATGGGTCTCCGTAGAGGTTGAAGTTGTACATGTTGGCGTTATCCTGCCAGAGGTTCCACGGATAGTTGTTGTAGACGTACTGTTTTGCATTGTATAAGGCGTGTCCGCAGTCTTCATTTTTATTTGCTATTCTATCTGTGAAATCGTAGCAGTATGTTCCATGTCCACCATGTGATGGTTGTGTCCATCCCATACTGCCATATGATGTTCTTGAAGCTCCGATAAATGCTGACGCCCCATTTACAAGTAGCGACATACCCAGATTGCCTGCTGATTCAGGGTGTGAAACAAAGCAGCTTGCTGCAAAAACAATCGGCGGCATGCCGTTGTTTAAAAGTCCGTTGTCACTGCTTTGTATCATGATAGGCCAGATTATCTCACCAAGAGGATTTTCGGGTATTCCATTTCCATTGTCTGTGTTCCATACTTTTTTGTTAGCTGATGTTGGTAGACCATGTGTTGCCCAGTTTATTATACCCCAACCTGTTGAACTACCCCATTGTGCTACAACATTTGCGTTGGTGAGACCCATAGTACATGGATAGGTGCATGGACCCAAACCTTGCTGTTCATACATAGTCGTTATAGAGAAACCTGGAAGAATGTTGTTTTTACATTGCTCCATTACATCTGCACCATCCCATCTTGGATTACCACTATTGTCCTCATTTGTATACATGTATACAGCGCCTAGTAGCATAGCGTTTTTCTTCCAACCCGTGTACTGTGTTTGTTCAAATTGTTGTATCTTTAGGACTATGCTTGATACTGCGGTTGGTCCGTCTGTTGGTATTCTCCCCACAAACACCTCTGGTACAAAATCGACGCTGTCTTGTCCTCTTTCACCGTAGAAACCGTCGCCATCACTATCCCAGTTGCCTGTTAGGTCAGCGTAGTAGTAATCAGTTGGTATATCGTGTATACCGTCGGGTGCATGGTTCGAAGGATCTGGATAGCATGTCCTCATCGGTATTGATGCGTGGGTACCAACTATTAAAACATATTTTATTCCCCATGAGGCATATTTTGCAACTAAGAAACTTCTAATGCTGGCCTGCGTATCAGCAGCCGGGTAGTTAGTGAGAATCCAGGTCAAATCAAAGACGTTTGGTTTATAGCCAAGGGTCGTTTTCCAGTTCACGAAACCAGTTAATGACGATACAACCGGAGTGGTTGTGATTATCACATAATCATATGGCTGGCTGATTGGTTGGGTAGGGCTATAATATTTGGCTATCGAGTCATAGTTGTATATAGTTTCAGATGCCAGGTCATCCATAGCTGTGTCTGATAATAAAACATCCGATATCTGTTCAGTGATCTCATAGTTTAATTTTAGAGTGATACTGTTATGTAAAACAAGTTTGCCACTAGCAGGGTAATAGATTATTGGTGAGAACCGTATCATTGCTAGTGAGTATTTTCTCATCTGGCTCATACCAATATATTCAAACGCAGTAGCGGGGCATGGGTTGTTTGAGTTGTAGATTTCGGTGTTAATCTCATTATTTTGATTATCATCGATTGGTAGACCTGGTTTAATTTGATAAAAACCATTTATTTCTTCAGAATTTATATTGATTAATTCTGCCGATACAACTTTTCCACCTGGCGGTAAGCCCACGTAGAATATCTTTGAAGGCAAGGTTGGTTCTCCAGGTGTAATTGCCGATCCAAAATCTTTCATTAAAATTTCTGCGTACATATTTTCCAAGATTTTTATGCTGTATTCTTCACTTTGTAAATTAATAATTAATGATTCTGACGATGAAGTTTCATTTTTGGGCATCAGGACAATTTTTCCAGCTATTGGTATCGTTGTCGCAAGCATCAGCATACAAACTAAGAAACAAATTACTTTTTTCATTCGTTTTCCTCCCTCAAATACCAATTTCATAACATTCTTTGCATTAATATAAATTTTGCTGTCATAAAATAATCTTAATTTAAAAAGTAAGAAACTTATTCAAAGATATAGATAAACGATAAAATTAAATACTGTTAACCATTTTGAATAAAAGTTTATTGGAGGCGCAAGTTTATGAATATAAATTTTAAGATATTAATATTGACGCTGTTGTTAACAACATCTGTTGTAGTCGCATCTTCTGCATCTCCTGTGGATTTTAAACAATTAAACATGGGTAACGAAGATTTTGATCCACTAGTTGATCTCGAAGTAACAGTAGACATAAAAGCAATAAGGGCACTTGATACGGTCGATTTGCTTAGCGACCCTGATTTTTATGTGAAGGTCTTTATCAACGATCAGGAATTTACAAGCGAGACCTGGTCTGACACCAAATACATATACAATCCTGAGTTTTCGTCAACATTTAATGTACCAGATGACATTGAACTTGTAAATATAAAAATACAGTTATGGGATGCAAATTCCAATGGCGACAGACTCTGCGACATTAGTGGCGATAGCGCCAAGTCTGACGTAGAATTAACATACAGCCTGAAAACTGGTCATTGGACTGGAGAGGATTCTATTGGAGATCCCAGCGGGTACGGTAGGCTAAATGGATGTGACGATGGTCTAAAAAACAAACTACATCGAGATAGCGAATTGTGGTTTGACATCTATCAGAATGATTTTGACGGTGATGGTATCCCTTATTGGACCGAGGTTAACGTTTATGGGACCGACCCCACGGTCAATGATACAGGCAGTGATGCTGATGGCGATGGCGTCCCGATTGAATGGGAATGGAAATGGGGTTACGATCCTTCAGTTAAGGAAAGTCATAGCACATTAGATACTGATATTGATGGATTGAGCAATGTTGAAGAGTACCTTACATCTCAATGGGGCTCGGATCCTTTTAGACAGGATATTTTCATAGAGCTTGATCAGATGGAAACAAGCCCAGATGGTATAGAGAGCATTTTACCTACTGGTGGAATAGAGCTGTTGAATACAGCTTTTGACAGACAAAACAAAGTCCTTCACATAGATAATGGAGGCATGGGTGGAGGAGAGATGATTCCTTTCGATGTACAGACGACAGAGACTGATCTTGAGTATATTTATTCAAACTACTTCCTCCATGGTAATCAAAATAATTGGCGAAAAGGGGTTTTCCGCTATGGACTGATAGTGTATGATCCTGGCGGTGGCGGATACAATTTCGAACATGGTGCATATGTTGTAGGAAGTAAATATACGGATAGAAATCTAATTACAAAAAAACAACAAGAATTAGATAAAAAATACGCAAGCGTTTACATGCATGAGTTAGGTCATACGCTTTCTCTGCACAGCCAAGGAGTCGATAACCGCAATACCTACTGGCCATGGCAAACAGGCTGGTGGATATATGGAGCTTACAGGAGTTGTATGAACTATCGTTACGTGTACCGACTCGTTGATTACTCTGATGGATCACACGGCATTACCGATTCCAATGATTGGGGAGATATGGACCTCACGCGTTTCCAGAACCCGTGGTAATCAGCTTTAAAAGTCAGACAGATATTACATCTGGGAGTTGTATGATTAAAAAATTCATTGTTGTCTTTTTATGTTTTTTATTAACTTTGAATATTTTACCTGTGAGAGGGACTAGTAATACTCCTGATTTTTTAAGTTATGGATGGCTTGAGGTGCGTGACGGAGTAAAGATTCTTCATATTGGTGGTTCTAATTATGAGATGGGCTATCAGCATGGTTCTCTTTTAAAAGAAGAGGTCAGACAAGATCTACGTGCTTTTTTGAATTATTCAAATGCTTCTATGGACTATCTTTTAGACGTTTGGAACGAAATGAAAGATTATGTTCCACAGGAGTACATTGAAGAAATGCAAGGACTGGCGGATGGTGCCGATGTTTCTTTTGATGAACTGGCTGCTGCTAACATGGTTGTTATAGTTGGTGATATGGGCGGTTGTTTTGGTATTTCTGCTTGGGGGGATGCAACAAAAGATGGTAGGCTGTATCACACTCGTAGTTTTGACCAACCTTTTAATATTTCAGATCCTGTAACTGGCAGATACGCACATGAGAATTCTGTTTTGATTGTTCGTAATCCTGATAATGGTTATGCTTCTCTAAGTCCATCTGTTGCTGGTACAATGCATGGCGGAGGAGGTATTAACGAGCAAGGAATTGCAATTGGCCAGCAGATTTGTTGGAGCAGGGACTACACATTACATGGAACACCCGGGCAGTTTAGGGTTCAGATGGTTTTGGATCATGCTTCATCTGCACTTGAGGCAATAGATATTTTAGCAACTAACAGAGACCTTGGTTGGAATTTTGTGGTATCTGACAGTAAAGTACCTATTGGTTACGTTGTTGAGACAACAGCTAGTTTTGTTTACATTGGCGCTTTTGATGATGCTACTGAAGGTAAGAAACCTTTTTGGAATATTGAGGATGCTGTTAGAAGAACCAACTTTTTTATTGACCAGGACGCAGCTGAAACTCAAAGGGAGCGGTATAATCCAAGTGGACTACTTAGTTTTTTAAAACTAGTTAGAAGGACAGATGTGTTTTATGCTGTGTGGAGAAGTTATAAGGTTGTCAGTGAAGGTATTGAAAAAAACTGGGGCGCCATGGATTTGAACAGTACTATGACTATGATACGTAATTGTTATAGTGGTAAAACAGACCTTCTTTTACGTTTGATCGTTAAACTTGCAGAGGGTACAAGCTTCAATAGGGCTTGGAACATGTGGGTGGCATGCCCTGAGACTGGTGATATGGTTGTTTGTTTTGCATCAAAAGATAAGATTGCTTTTAGCAATTTTGTGCATTATTTTAATTTCTACGAGTTGTTGAACGCTACTCCACCTTAAAGATGATTAAATCGAGCACGTATGTTCTTTATGATTTCTTTTAAAAAGTCAATTAATCTCATGCTCTGAAAGGCTCGGTTTTTAGGCATTTTAACTTCGAGTGTACTCCATTCGCTTAATGCTTGACGAGTGTCTTGAGCTCTAACTTTTATTGTATACGTTCCTTTCTTGCTCCATGTATGATTCAAAGTGATTTGCGTTCCAGAAGTATAAGGACCGACCCAACCGCTATTTGTAGTATCGCCCCAGTCGACATAGTAATATAAACTATAAACTTCAGGATCTGTCGCAGTAACTTTGTATTCGTATTTCTTGCCAGGTTTTCCACTATTAGGGCCATTTATTGTTGGCTTGCTTGGTACCTTGTTAATCCAACCGTTTTGTTGTGTTACTGGGTATTTGTCGCTATTTGTACCACCTGGAATGTAATATAGGTTCAAACCACCGGCGGTTCCATCTTTGTCGACAACTCCATCTTTGCTGGATTTATCCTGATTTGCTCCGTGATAAGTATCATTTGCTCCTTCGGAAGGCTCATCAAAGTCACTCCAATAGTTTCCACAATTAGGGTAGCCGTTATCCCAGTAGTCATTTCCTCGATCATTTGCTTGTTTGTTGTTGTTAATAAAATTATTATGGTAAATGTAGTTGTTATTAGACGCCGTTGATATATTTATTCCAAAATAATCGGAAGCAAAACCATTACCAATAATCGTATTGTTTCTTATGATATTATAATTCGATGTATTGTCCTTAATGCTGATACCATCCCATCTATTTCCCTGAATCGTGTTTTTTTCTATAAGATGGTAATTATTGGGATTGGTTACATCTCTAGATATGTAAATTCCCTCGCCCTCGTTATCTTTTATAGTATTATTTACGATTGATACACTATCACCATTACATATGAGTATTCCTGCAAACCAATCTGGGCCAGTTTGTCCATTGCGTTCTATTGTATTGTCTAGTATTTTTATATTAACTCCAGGTTTTGTATCAATTGTTATACCGGTCAAACCTCCATCTTGAATTATGTTTTTTTGGATAAGAATGTTAAATCCACTATAGATATGAATTTGTTCGTCAGTAGATTGAGTAATTGTGTTATCCATAATCTTGATATTATTGGGCCAGTTGGTGTTATCAACACCGTAAGGGTTAAATTTACAGTCTATACCATCATCCCCACTGTTCTGGATTGTGTTGTTAGAAACTGTGATATTTTCTGATTCCCTTACTATGAAGATACCGACAAAATTACTATTTTTTACCTGAGGGTTATCTGAAATAGTCACCCACTTACATTTTTCTAGCATGATGTTAGACCGGGTATAACGATTAGTACCACCTATGCCGTTTCCAGTTATAGACGGATTTGAATTTATCGTTATGTATTGGCTGTTGTTCAGAAATACACCATTCCACTGGTTATTATCAATCTTGTTTTTTGTAATTCGTATCGCTGCACTAGCTGTGCCGCAGTTACGAAAATCAATCCCCTCTTCGTTGTTTCCATCGATCACGTTACCCATTATATCGATTTTATTATGTCCCTGGCTATGAATGCCATCAAATCCATTTTTTATCCAAAATGTAGCTGAAGGACCATTGATTATGGTGACATAATCCGCGTTTATTGTTATTGTATGATCCGCATTTTGTCCATCGATGTATACGTATGGCGGCATGTGAGTGAGTGGCATTAAAGTGAGAGCTTTATTTATATTCACATTTTCGCAGTATTCTCCAGGGGGCGAGGATACATCCCAAACATATACAGTACCATTTTCATCTACTGCATTAATCCCCGCTTGTATAGTCTTTTTATGCGTAGCATCGATCTGGTCATTATTGTCATCATCATTTGGGTCGCCGTTGCCATAATCATAATCAACAAATACCACTGACGCTCGAAGAATTTGGGACTTTATAACCGATGAAGCTTGAACATTTGTATTAACTACTATTGAAAGTAAAATAAATGCGGTCATGAGAACAATTGCTTTTTTAAAAAATTTATTTTTCATTTTCCTTGCCTCCCTTAAACAGTTTTTATTTAACAGTAATATATTAGTTTATTTAATATTTTTGATGTTGAGTAGAATCCAAATCTCGAGTCGCAAGGAGGCGTAAAATAAACTATTGATTTTTATAGCGATAGTTGGATGATATTGAACAGTTGTTACCCATATTTTAAATTGATTATAAAAATCAAGCTAATATAAACACGCAAGTTGAAAAAATAAAAAAAGAAAAGAGTTTTAATTTTGTCTAAGGAGAAATGATAGCGAGGCGTGGTGTTACTGTTATATACGCTTCTGCTGACGTGTATCCTTTCTTGCTTGCTGTAATTTTGTATTGGGAATCCCGCCACACAACAGGTGCCTTTATCCACGCAACACCGTCTATATCTGTGTAATAGACTCCTTTAGAGGCAAAAGAAAACAAGGTTGGAACCACCCTAAGAGGGGTCATTTTAACTTCTGCTCTATAGACAGGTTTATCCTGGGCAGTACTATCGGCAGCACCAGCGGCAGTTACACGAACACAAAATCTACTGCCTGATGGAACTTTGATGATTTGAGGACTAATGGCATCTGGAGTCTTACTGAAAATAGGTTTTGGCCGCAAAATCTGAATTTGGAGATTTGGTTGTTGGTTAGCAACGCCACTTGGGTCTGTTGCTACCACTGAGAATGAGGTAACTCCCAGCAATAGTAACATACTTATTACGCCCATACAAATTATTTTTCTTTCCATGTTTTATCACATCGATTATTTTTATAAATGTATATATTATATTAATAAGTATATAAATCTTATGTAAAAGTTACAGAATGAGGTAGTTTTTACACTGATTTTCAGTTACAAATAGACTGGTTTCATTCTAGCCATTAGTTAAACCCTTTAAACCAGCATAATCTGGTGGATAAAACTGGATTTTAAACACATGGTTAAGATCACCTATTGGCAGTGGTAACCAATTAAAATATTTCCATACGACCTCTTTTTCAGGAGTTACTTCAAAGAATGTACCCTGCTCGCCACTGCAAATAAGTGTATTACCGTTAGGAAGACGTTGTGCTCCTGATAATTGATAAGACAAAAAGCTTGTTGGAGGATTAGCTATATATGTCCACGTTTGCTCTTTTGGACCATAAGCAGAACCAGGTTCTAAATAATAGTTCCCATTGCTATCTACAGGTGGAACTATTTCTTCTACAGATGAATACTTTCCATCTAGACGCAACCAACCGTTATTAAAAATTGTAATATGACCTTCACCAGGATAGCCCGATTCGACCCATCGAGCATCATGCTGAGTGAAGATTTTTTGATCATTTGCATTTCCAGCGCGATAATTCTGAGGGTTACCCCAACGATAAAGAAGATCACCACCTTTGCCATATCTTCCACCAGTATGACCCTTTGCTTCCTCTGTAGTAGCACTATGATCAATCACCCATATTTCATTTAGGCGAAGTGAGCTTAATAATATCTGATCAAACGTTTCATTGTAATCAATAGAGTTTATATGAGTAAAATCAGCACTCATTAGTGGAATTGCAAAATTAAAATAAGTAAATCTCCCTTTAGAATTGAGATCAATTAATTCGGGATGATCAGCTACAATCCCATAATTTTCTTTTGTTGAATCATAATCCTGGATGAGATGATCCAAGGGATTCCATTCCCACACAATATTGCCCCCCTTTGGAGGAGTTGGTTCAACCTCTATAATATGATCTATTAACATTCCACCCCAACGATTTAATAAACTAGTATCAACACCAGCCGCAATAGCTTCGGCACGTGTTATATACTCCCAGACGGTCATTAGAATATTCCCATTTGGTAATGGCTCAATATCATTATGTAAACAACTTCGTCTGTCTGAAATAACATACTCCCAGACAAGTTCTCCATCCCAATTGAACATCTCAACACGCCCAGTAAATCCTCCGACCATAAATCTTATCTGAAGGCCAGTACCTGAAGAACATCCTCTAAGCAGATTCCCATTTTCTAAAAGGTATACGGGTAAACCTTGGCCATGTCTGCTCCTCCATTTATGAACAATTTCCCCAGCTTTATTCATCAAATATATGTTTTTTGAAAACTCAGGATTAAACAAAATATAACCATCGGATGAGCCGCCCGTATCAGTTTGATTTACCACACTCGTTTCGTCTGAACTTGCTGAAACAACAAAAGTACTACCGACCATAATCAGTATAATTAAGCTTGTTAAGATTTTAATTCTCATATTATATATAATTTTGTGTTTACTATCTAATAAACATTTCTTTACAATTAACACCAAAAAATAATAAAAATTATACTGATATAAACTAAAAGTTTAGGGTTATTACATGAGAAGAAAGATCCAACTGGTTTTAGTTTAAAAATTGCATTTATTACTGCAATCGTTGTATGTGTTGTCGTATTTTTCAGAGGACGTGCCAGATCACCCAGTCCAGACAGTCATGCTAGTTTATGTAATGATTTTGTCAAAGTTTGCGCAGTCTTTCTCTATTTTTCTTGTATAGTACTCCATGAATAATAGAATTATTTTGTAGTTTTTAAATTCTTAACTTGTGAAGTACGTTTTTCGTTCCAGAACTGAATCTTTCAGCATATCGATGCAATCGTTTTCTGTCAAACTCAGATAAATCCATATCGTTAACCAGGGAGGCAAGACCATCCTGGGTCATTCCTCCATTACGCACACACCGAATGTAAATCAGATCAAGTAACGCCTTTTCAGGTTCAGCAGTTAATACGGTTCCTTCTCGTTTATAACCCCAAAAAAGAGATTTTTTAATCTGATGATATTCGTATACTGCTTGATCGGTTTTATAGGTGTATGGCAGTTTTGTAGTCACTAGTATGAGCGTATGTACTGTTTGACTGAGAATTCCCTGCTTTGAAAGAGCATATTCCAAAGAGAGATACGATGGATAGCGAATTACCATGGCAGTCTCCTCAATAGATGGAGTTGCAAATGGATTTTCGTACCATGTTGGAGCAACGCGTTTCAGAACATCTGTTTTAACAAGTCTCGTGAGTTGAACAGAGAGAGAAGATTTCTGTTCTCCAGTCAACTGAGCGAGGTCAGATAAAGAAAAGAGCTTCTTTTTTTTATTGTCTTTAAAAAAATTCAGCCATTCGTCAACCTTCACTGCTTTTCCACCTCTTCTGTTTCTTTTGCAACTCGGGATAGGATCTTGTCGAATACTTCGCGATATTGATTAAGTAGTGATGGTGGTAGGAAACGGCTCATTTCATTAGAAAGAACCGAATTACCTTCCTTTTTGATTTTTTTACTTGCTCCGAGGAGGCCATCTTTCAACACCTCTGGTGTGCTTCCGTAATCAGTTCCTTTTTTAAAAACGAGATCCCAAGGAATAGATAGGTGTTTTTCAACGATGAGGAAATAGATGTCCCAAATATCTCTCCCTTTGAGATAGGTTCGCCTTCCCAAGGCCGTTATCTTATCTGCCAAGATTTCAGAGGGGTCTTCTACTCGGACTGCAGGATTCAACGGAGGATAGTCAAGGATTTTTGGTTGGTTGATATATGAAGGAACGTATGCCAATTCAAGATGAATGCGAAGCTTTTGCGCTGGTACTTCGGAGATTGTACTGAGAATTAAACGCTGCATCTCTTTGTCATTTTTTTGAATTGTCATCTTCGTTTCCTGAATAAATGGGAAGACATTGCTGACAAATGTTTGAATTTTAGTAGTTTGTTGTGTTAGGTCGAATTTTTGTTTTTCTCTTGTAACAAAATCTAAATCCTCAGAAAAACGTGGATTTCCATAGAAGAAGTGTAGCGCTGTTCCACCTTGAAATACTAGGTCGTTGAATGCGCCTTGGCGGCTTAGACACGCAAGGATTGTTTTCTGTATTTCTTCTTGGAATGTTTGTTGTACGTTTCCACCTTTCATGGTGCTGTTAGTGACAATTTCTTCCCAGTCCATGTTAATCACATCATAAATTTAACAAATTTGTTAAGTTTTTCAAGTGAATAAATGTTGTTTGTGGTATATAAATTTAATGTCATCAATAGATTAGACAAGCAAAATATAACTCTAAGTAACATCAATATGGATCAGCAATGTTTGATGATTGAATCGCAACTTTTATATTAATATATCTTATTCATAATATTTAATTTGTAAGAATTTAGAGAAAAAATTTGAGAGGCGAAAACATATGAAAAAAATATTGATAGGTTTGATAGTCTGCATGTTCATATTTAGCAGCCTACCCGTAGTAGTTGGAAATACCAAAACAAATGATTACACACTCAAAGCACGAGAATTCATTGAAACTCGAGACGTAATTCCAGTTTACACCGATCATGGCTTAGAAAAGACTCCTCCTGCTAAAGGTGGCGGAGGAAAAAACAGACCGCCAAGTGTAACAATCACTAACCCGCAAGATGGCGCAACCGTATCTGGTACAGTAACGATTACTGTGAATGTGGTTGATCAAGAGGATAACCCAGACCCAACTCCAATAATTAAGATAGATGGAATCCAAGTCACACAAGCTTTTTCATATAACTGGGATACTGATCCAGAAGAAAATGGAAACCATATCATCACAGCAACAGCTACAGATTCCGGTGGAAAAACAGGGTCAGACAGCATTACTGTTACTAAAGGTGGCGATTATGGCCCAGTTGTTAAATACGCTCTAGTCATAGGAATTTCTGATTATGACGGAACAGTAAATGACCTAGAATATTGTGACGATGATGCAATGGACTGGAAGGCTTTCCTAGAAGGAGAAGGATACACTGTCACAATATTGACAGATAGCGATGCTACAGCAAACGACATTGATGCTGCAGTTGATGCATTGCTTGCTGTTGAAGATGGAAACGACTATGTTGTTTTTGCCTACTCCGGTCATGGCGCCAAATATCAGGGATATGGCTCATGTATTGTATCACATGATTTAGTCTATATGACTCATGGTTGGCTTGAAGCAAAATTTGGCAGCGCAGATAGCCCGCATGTCTATTTTGCTTTCGATGCTTGTGTTATAGGTGATTTTAGAGGCCTTATAGATACTAACAAAGTAGGTGCTTTTGCCAGTAACAGAAAATACTCATACGATGGTGATTCTTCTATGCAAAACGGTGTTTTCACATATTATCAAATGGTTGGTTGGTATTCCCAAAACTTTGACAACTTTGAAGATGATGGAGCCTATGCTGTTCAGCAAATGAAGAACTGGGCAAGTTCAGTGCATGTACAAGTAGACCCGTTTATACAAGATAGCTACGCTGGTAAAATGATGCCATAATAAATGGTACTATCCTTTTCTCATTTTTCTTTCCCAAACTTCAATTTAAATCATCTATTAACTTATAAATCCTCAGATAACAGGTTTAATTCCACCTACGCCCCGGAGCGTGCAAGAAGTTTTACACTAATTTTATTTCTACAAAAAACAAATAAAAAAAGAGAAGAGGTTCAAACCATTTCTCCGATTTCTACTTCGCCATCTTCTTCTATAAATGTATCATCAACTTGACCGGCTACATCTGAATCATTTACAGTTTTGTTAGAACTATCGTATTGTTTTTCGTCAGTACTATTTTGATTGAAATAATTGTAGGCCAAGGCTATAGACGCTATGATAATCAAAAGAAAAAATATTGATATAATTTTTTTATTCATTTTACATCACTTTATCCCTGTCGTCCCTTGCCTTTTCCTTTGCCGTTATTATTCATTTCGTCAATAGATGCCTCGGAGTGTATCTTTTTCTTGATATTCTCTTCTTTTATTTCAGAGAATACGTCGTATCTGTATTCTTTTGTCATGTTATTTATGATCTTACAGATCTGTAATTTTACTTGGCTCAAGTTAATAGTTCCATTTATATATTGCTCTACAAATGAGTTGTTTGTCTCTCCAATGAGTCCGTATAGCCTGTAGATCTGGTTTCTGTTAAATTGTCTGATTCTATGTAGAATATTTTTACTTAAATCTTGAATTTGCTCACTAACTATTTCTTTTATTCTATCTCTTAATTCGTTTAGGCTTACATCATCAAGTAGCTCTTTTATCGTCTCTCTAAATTGTGTTGTTAAATTTTTTGCCTGACTCTTCAGTTCGACAAATATTTGGACTGATTCATTAGAGGTTGTATTTGCTACCTTTACATCTTCAAGTAAAACCTCCATTTCATCAAGAATTGACTCCAAGACGGTTGTGTTAAATTCAAGGCCCTTTAGTACCTCAACAGCCATTTCTCCCTTTAGTATATTTTTAAGTAATGATTTTTGTAGCTGCAAAAGTCTTATCTCTGCCCCTAGTGAATTATTCATTATTTCTATTTCTTTTTCCGTTTCGGTGTCTACTCCATGGTGTCCATTTTCTTCATTTTGTTCGTTTTCGTTGTTTTCTCCAGCGTCATCTGCTATTGCCAACGATGCGATTGAAACTAACATCACCAGCATAATTATTAGAGCCGATATTTTTTTCATATTATCAACACCTTTTCAATTAAACGTTTTTAAACTAGTATTGGGCGAAACAACTTATTAATTTTAACCGGAAAATGGTGGAACAAAGCGGAACAACCAGTGAAGGCTAGGGTTTTTTAAGTCTAATCAAATTCGACATGCCAATTTGCTCTTTTTCTATTAAACCTTTGAGCTCTAGGCCTCTTATGTTTCTTGATACGGCCGCTTTAGGTATGTTTAATTCTCTTTGAATATCGGTTTGTGTTAGAGGCGTTTTTTTATCTATCAGTAACTTCATAATTTGCTTTTGTCTTTGGTTTAGACCCTTAAAATCATGACCATCTTCTTTTAGATCTTGGGTTTTTACTCTTTCTTTTATAAAAATTCCAGCAAGGATAGCTATCAAAATGATTATGACCGCTATCAGGATTATAAATACAGGATCAAATTTGATGGATTCTTCTTCTGTTGATTTTCCAATTTGGTATTGAACCTGTATTGATAATGGTTCATTTTCTCCAAAACCGCTAACAATTAGTTTGCCCTGGTTCTCTTCAATTCTAATGGAACCTGAAGTTTTTATGTAATTTATAGATGAGCCAGCAGGTAGAGTTAGAACGTATACAAAATCAGTAAAATTTTCATCCTTTGTTATATTTAATAGCCAATAACTTTGTTTTTTTGATGTGTAATTCTCTGTGTTTTTTGCCAGTAGATCTGGATAGTTGGTAGTACCATCTATTGTTACAAAACCATACAAGTCTACATCTATTGTTACGTCAGCGTAGTAGTCTTGTGCAGATGTTGTTGGCAAATAGATTATTAGAAGTAATAGGGTGCAAAGGAAGATTCGTTTATATATCTTAGTTGATCCCATTCTAGATTCCTATGGATATTTTAAACACAATTAATAAACTTTTAGTTAAATAAATTGATTGGCAATAAAAAATAAAAAAAAAGTAATTTCTAAGTGTTTTATTATTAACTCTTTGGTCTTAGAATACTTTTTGTTTCTATTTTACCTTCTCTGGCAAGCCATCCTAATGCAGCGTAGACGTCTTTTTCTTCCATTTTTGTATTCTCTGCGAGTGTCCTTCCGACAGTGGATATGTCAATCTCTTTCTGGTTAAGCAGTACGCTCCATACCTTTCCCGCGTCGTCCCCTATCTTAGTTGTAAGATTTGTTTCACCTAGTTTATACACAAAAATGTCTTTTCGAACCTTGTCTTCGCGTGCAAGCCACCCGATAGCACCAGATAAAGCGTTTTCGTTGAGCATCGAAGTGTTCATCAGTTTTGCTTCCGGCAGTGGACCATGGGCATTTAGTATACCCCACACCTTGCCGGCGTTTCGACCAAATTCTTCAATCATACCTATTGAAGTCATTTCCTCTCGCCTCCATTATTTTAATTTGGATAATACATTGTAGAAGAAGCTTATATAAATTACTAATCCGCGAAGCTTAGAATTAGTTATTTTGCAAGAATTTTCGTTTTGGTATTTTTACACGATAGGTTTATATATAATAATTTGTAAAGTATAACTCATAGTTGCTATAGGACACGGAGGTGTCAAGATAGCAACGAGAGAATGTGAGGTGAAGGAAGGTGTTCAGAATATTTTACAGCATCTTTTTCCCGCCCGGAGAAGGCGGACCTGGCTGGATGCATTAAGCCATCTAGCAATAAATATGATTTCTTAAACTATTTTTTTCTTTTTTTTATTTTTTTGGTTTACTAATTTATTTTAGAAATGAAAAATCAGTGTAAAAAAATTTAGTGCAGGGGAAGGGATTTGAACCAATGGACGTTTGATGCCGTTCCTGACTTGTTTGTCATTTCATATTTCCAAATTTCTTATTTTTTGCGGTCATTTCTATAAAATGCTGTAAACTTTTTTGGAACATTTCATTACCATGACGCCTGCGGCTTTCAATAAAACCAATGCGAATTCTCTTGTAGCTCTCAGGAAGTTTCTGGAAATTATTCCACGCTTTTTTGTTAGCCTTTAGCGGTTTTAGTATATCTGGGGCAATAGTAGGTTGTTCTTTTTTGTATTTGGAGTTATCAAAGATCTTCGAGATGGCATTAAGACCATAGGTAGTCATTTTCTTCTGCTGAATAAGCTGAGTGATACGTTCCTTGTTTGACGCTGAGAGCGCACTTGCTGTTTTTCTTTTAGAGAATCTTTGAGCAAACTTCTCTTCATCTATGCCTTTAAGGATACTGTCTATCCAGCCGTAGCAGAGTGCTTCTTCAACAGCATCATTGTATGGGATTCTTGGTTTGCCAGATGATTTTCTATAATAAATCAGCCAGATTTCTTTTTCTTTGTTATGGTTTTTAGCAAGCCATGAACGCCATTGTTCTCTGTTAGTCACATAAAGTGTTTTCCCGAGGTCCATATTTATTGGATAACGAGTAGGATACATAAAACAACTTACCTTCTTTTGGAAAATGAACTAAGTGTAAAAGAGAATATTTTAAAAAAAAGAAAGGGGGTTTTTTATAATGTTTCATTTATTTGCAGGAACCGACTGTTTACCCTTACATTTTATAAAAAATAGAAAGATTTATTAATTTGTAAGGGTAATTACTATATATGGTTTCAATAAAGAAAAGAAAGATTGCAAACAAAACTTTTTACTATCTACAACATAGCTACAGAGTAAATGGAACTGTTTGTAATAAACAGAGATACCTGGGAAACAAAATACCAAAAAATATAGATAAAATTAAACAGGATTTTCTAATAGAAATATACAAGAAGCGATGGTATTCCTCATTCGATAAAATAAAATATAATTTTATAAAGGAAAAAAACAAAATTCCGAAATCATTAGAAAAAAAAGATATGGAAAATTTTGCAATAAAGTTCACCTATGCAACAAACAGAATGGAAGGATCAACGCTAACTTTAATGGAAACCGCAAACCTGCTCGAAAAAGGAATTTCACCATCTCAAAGACCAATCGAAGACATAAAAGAAACTGAGGCACATAGGGAATTATTTTATGAGGTAATATCCTACGATAAAGAAATAACATTGGCAACACTCTTATATTGGCATAAAACACTCTTTCAACAAACAAAAAAGGATACCGCTGGTAAAATACGGGATCATCGAGTAGGAATCTCTGGAAGCAAGTATAAACCGGCTACAGCGATTGAACTTGATTTCCTATTGCAAGAATTTTTTGATTGGTACAAAAATAATAAAAAGAAATTACATCCAATTCATCTCGCGGCGCTCGTTCATTTAAAATTTGTGACAATACACCCGTTTGGTGATGGTAACGGAAGAATCTCACGCCTGTTTATGAACTATGTTCTCCATAAATATGGATACCCTATGCTTGTAATTGATTACTCTCAAAGAAATAGTTACTACACAGCGTTAGAAAGAAGTCAATTACAAAAAGATGAAAGCGTTTTCATCAAATGGTTTTTCAGAAGATATCTAAAAGAATTCAAAAAATATCTAAAATAAATAACCCTTACATTTCGGCTCCCACGTGCTCAACCACCATATTTCTAAGATACATTATTTATAAAACATCTGATAACAGAGGGTAAGCTAAATAATATAAAAAAAAAGTAAAAAAGTGCAGGGCAAGAGTAGTAGATATTATGTATAGATACGTTACGTATTTTTACGTAATTTAGAATGCAGATTTTTTATAGTATGCATAAATTGAATGATTGGATATTGGTATTTTAGGGATATTGGTTCTCTGCGCATAGTAATACCCATAAAAAATCATTCATGTATGCGCTATGTTAAAGTTAAAAGCCTGCATTCTCTAATTTTTTATAAAAATATAGACTTGACATTAATTGTGCTAATAATTAAAAAAAATAAAAAAAAGGGAGGGTTAGTTAGATTATCGTTTCTTCAGTTTTACCGTACTTAGGACATAAAACTTGTACTGATCCCACGGATGTTCATTTGCATTTTGAGCGACTAACGATCTTGATGTTTTCAAAAAAATCTAAGTGGACCTATGCCCTAGCGAGGCTTTGTTGATCATTATTTTTTATACATGCTAAGAAATTCATCTCTGCTGATTTTTACTTGACGCAAGATTCCAAGTAGCGTTCCAGTTTCCAATTCGTCATGCAGAGGAACAACACATCCTGTTTTCCCCAGTTTTGTTTTTTTTATAAGCATAACATGGCTACCTTTTTGGCGAACTTTGGAAAAACCAAATTTCGTAAGAATTTTTATAAGTTCATGCCCTGACAGCCTTGGAAGCTTTACCATATGTGGTAACCTCAAAAAATGATACAAAAGGTCTCGATGTTTTTTTCATTGGAAACTCTTCTAGATAGAGTTCAGTAGCTTCCTTTAGATTTTTAATTGCTTCTTCGATAGTCCTTCCCTGGGATACAGTTCCAATCTCAGGACATTTAGCAACGTAATATTTTTTTTCTTTGTGAACTACAACGCTAAAGATATTATTCATAATAATACTATAGGTTTTGGCGATATTTAATCTTTCTTGTCATCTAGTGAATTTGCAAATGCTACTCTTGTGGTATGGATAAACCTTTAGACGTTTGCCCTAGATTATCATTTCCTCTTTTCTACCGCAGTTCGAGCATACAATTTGAACTGATTTCCCCCGTGTTCCCTCTGCCTCTATTGTTGTTTGGCATTCTGGGCATCTGAATTGCTTATATTTCCAGATAGAACGTATTGGTAGTGCATAGTTTCTTCAAGGACATAGAACGTATGAGTATTATCTTCTGACGCGCTATGTAAAACTGGTTTTCCGATTTCTTCGCTGATCTTCATTAAATCTTCTATTGTTTTGCATTGAACAATTTCTGTGTTAAATGGCCTTTTTGGTGGTTTATCTACTTCTACGATCCATTCCCCATATTTTTTCATGATTTTTTTGAGTTGTTTTTCAGTTTCAGAGGGGCTTGTGTAATCATTCCGGGTGAATACGGCTATAGGTATTATTGGAATGAAGAATATCGCTGCGGTTACCAGAGAGTTGTTGTTTCCTTGTTTTTCATTTGATGCTGGTGTTTGTATTGTTGTTTGTAATGACCCTATTTTTGTTTGTACAAGATCGTTATTTATCTCTATTGTGTTTCCATTTAGTAAAATTGATAGTTCTGGTGTAAATGTTTCATAGATATTCCCTTCTTCTGTTTGTGCATTTATTGTGATTTCGCAGGTTATGTTTAACATTGGTTTTTGTGCTTGTACACCTGTTTCGTCGTTTATTGTTTTGATTATGTTTTCATAATATGAAGTGTTTATTTCAAAGATTATGCTGAAGTTGTCTGTATCAAAATTTGTTTTTGGTATGATTACGTACTCTTTACTCCAGATATCTGTTTGAAGTTGAAAGATTAGTTTGTACGTTCCTTGTATTTTAGCAGAACAATCTATATCAAATCCATATCCAAATGACATAGTGATATAGTCTGTTATTTTTTTGAAGATTGTTGCTTGACCTGGGTACAATACCGTTGCTCCATACACTGTATTGTTCTTTAAATGAACTATGTAGTTGAATCTGCCTTGCTGAGCGTATTCACACAATTGGATATTTTTTTGTATCGTGGCAGGTTGTTCATCGGATGACACAGCTACTGCGCTTACTAATGATCCAAGAGTTAGAACGCCTAGTAAAACAATAACGGACATTCTGATTTTTAATGGTATTTTTTTTCTTTTTATTTTTATCTTCTTCATATGTTTATCCCAATCCTGTGAAAAATTTCTTTAAACGCTATTGGTAACCATCCAATTTTTGGTATGTTGAAAACAACTTTTCCTACAACATTTTGTGATAGTACTGGTTCTGAGTCTGGGCCAGTGTTTGCGTCGCCTTTTGTTATGAAATAAAGGTTTCCTTGTTCTTTGTATATATCTTGTACCCTGTGGATAACTGGTAAAGCCATGCCTTCTGTTTTATATTGGATTACGTCTCCTTTTTTTATTTCATCTGCTGGTGTTTTTGATATTATCACCATGTCTCCTACATCCATTGAGCTTCTCATGCTGCCGCTATAGATTACTGTTGGTTGTACACCTAAGAATCCAAATGAGAAGAAGACTAAGAGTAAACCTATTATCGCTACAGGTGCCCATGATATCGCTGGGTCTCTTGCTTTTTTTATTTTTCGTCTAGATCGACTGTACACGTTTTGTATGTTGTTTTGTATTAGCAAGAAACCTACCGCTGGCGCGAGTGTCCCAATAAGTGCGGCTAGTGTCCAGTCTAGGTTTGGTAGTATCGGCGAGAACCATTGGAATGCTTGTAGTGTCCCCATGTAGGCAATTGCTGGTAGTGCCCCTCCCAAGTAGGCTAAATATGATGCAAGAAGCCCTGTTGCTAGTAGTGGGATTATGGTTTCTCCGATGAATTTTACTGTTGTTGCTGGGTCGCTTGGGTTTAGTTTTAGAAAGTTGTTTGTTGGAATAGATACTAGCATGAATAGTAGTGTTACAAAACCTATTAGTAAAGTGATGTTTTTTCTATTGTTAGCACCTTTTTTTATTAGGTATGCTCTGCTAAGTTCTATTCCTATTAGTGCTGATCCAATAAATATGATGTTTATTACTATGAAAAGTGGTGTGTGGGCGTATGGGCTTTCACCAAAACCTATGTATAAACCTGCGATTACTAGTAGTGATATTTGGAATCCAGCTATGAGTAATGCTCCTTGGAATGGTGTTCTTCCTAGTTCCCATCGTCTTATTTTTTTGAATTGCCATATGTTGAGTCCTTCTTTTTTTGCTGTTAGGTAAACTAGAATTGCTAGAAATACAAAAAGAGCGGGTCTTAGTATATATGTTCCTATGACGGGGTCTATGTTACCTGGTATAAACTGGTTTATTAGTATGTATATTGCCATTATAAGGGGTAGGATTACGTACCACATAGGTCCTCTTTTTTTGTCATTAGATATAGGTACGCAAATATAAATCTTTCTATTAATATAATATTATTAGATAAATATTGGCAAAAGAAAATTTATAGATAAGATTGTTTATTTTAGCTAGTAATTATTGCTACATCCATGATCCATTTACTTGTGTCAAGACGGTTATCATTGAAATTATTCTATGGAGAAGGATTGAAAAGACACGTTGCATCAGCAGATAGTGGCGCAGTCTCGGTGTTAACACCATATTTTCCTATGCTGTAAAACTCATAGTAACCTGCACCATCGGGGAAGTTGAAACTCCAACTCCAAGGAGAACTTATATCAGGGTTACTAGCATCACTCCAGCTAATCCAACCATGTCCATGCGGACCACCAGTAGTATCCCAAGTGCGAAGCATGATAGCATCAATATTCCAAGTATCCTGAGATGTGTCACTTGATTCTGATGTACCCTTCAATTGGATTGTATATGTTGATGATGTAAGACCTGTCGCAGCAAAATTAGACCAGCCTGTGCCTGTTATCGTGCCTAATAATGACCATGCTGAACCAGTCCAATAGTTCACAAGTAGATTCTCGGACCCTGTATGCGAAGCAACATAG
>Ga0315275_10000050_pt1 | contig 89669 bp, 87 predicted proteins | sample YL17G03_0_MG_FD_205557 | JGI IMG/M metagenome (GOLD analysis project Ga0315275, IMG submission 205557) | Sediment microbial communities from Yellowstone Lake, YNP, Wyoming, USA - YL17G03_0 | ecosystem: Environmental > Aquatic > Freshwater > Lake > Sediment | place: USA: Wyoming | collected... | reverse complement strand
GAGGATGATCCAGGCTGCCGCCCGGCGGCTGGAGACGCCGGTCACGCTGGTGGCGCTGACGGTGGATGACCGCGACCTGGCCGGGATCTTCATCGGCGATCCGCAGGAAGCCTGGGAGGCGGCCGCGGATTGTTCCGCTGAGCGGCATATTATCACCTGCGAGAAGCCTTACCAGCGGGTGCTCTCCTGCGCCCCGCCCATGTACGACGAGCTATGGACTGCCGCCAAGGCAATGTACAAGCTCGAACCCGCCATGGCAGCCGGCGGCGAGGTGGTCATCTATGCGCCACATCTTGAGGTGGTCAGCCGTGCCCACGGAAAATTCATTAACGAGGTCGGCTATCACATCCTGCCCTATTTCCTGGAGGACTGGCAGCGCTTCAAACAGTATCCCCTGGGTGTGCTCGCCCACAGCACCCACCTGCGCGGTTCGGGTGAAATGGTGAACGGTCGCGAGGTCCCGCATGTGCGCGTCACCCTGGCAAGCAGGTTATCCGCCGAGGATTGCACCCGCCTGAACCTGGGCTATCTCGACCCAGGTTCGATCAACCCGCAGGAGTGGCAGAACCGCGAACAGGAAGGTATTCTTTATGTCCCCCGGGCCGGAGAACAGTTATACCGGCTGAAAAAGGCAACCTGAATTGACAGGCACCCACATCGCAAATAACAAAGGAATAAGAAAATGAAAAATGCAGACATCGGATTGATCGGTTTGGCAGTCATGGGACAGAACCTGGTGCTGAACATGAATGACCATGGATTCACCGTGGCAGTGTTCAACCGCACGGTCGCAAAGGTCGACGAGTTCCTGAAGACCGGCGCGAAAGACACTCATGTGATCGGAGTGCATTCCCTGCAGGAACTGGCATCGGTGCTGAAAAAACCCAGGCGGGTGATGCTGATGGTCCAGGCGGGGAAACCGGTGGATGATTTCATCGAACTGCTGCTTCCGCACCTTGAGGCGGGGGACATCATCATTGACGGCGGCAACTCCAACTATAACGACAGCATCCGCCGGACGGCGTATGTCGAATCCAAAGGGCTGCTGTTCATCGGCACGGGGGTTTCCGGCGGCGAGGAGGGCGCCCGTCATGGTCCCTCGATCATGCCGGGAGGCTCTCCTGCCGCCTGGCAGCATGTGCGGTCCATCTTCCAGGCCGTGGCAGCCAAGGTCCGCCGCCCGGACGGGGGCGAAGACCCATGCTGCGACTGGGTCGGCGAGAACGGCGCCGGGCATTATGTCAAGATGGTGCATAACGGCATCGAATACGGCGACATGCAGTTGATCTGCGAAGCCTACCACCTGATGCGCGACGGCCTGGGGATGACCCCCGACCAGATGAACGCCGTTTTCACCCGCTGGAACACGGGCAAACTCGATTCCTACCTGATCGAGATCACCCGTGACATCCTCGCTTACAAGGACGAGGACGGCCTGCCGCTGGTGGACAAGATATTGGATGCCGCCGAGCAGAAAGGCACCGGCAAATGGACCGGTATTTCCGCCCTGGAAATGGGCATCCCGCTGACGATGGTGGTGGAAGCCGTGCTCGCCCGGGCGCTCTCGGCCCTGAAAGACGAGCGCACGCAGGCTTCCAAAGTGCTCACCGGGCCTGACTGTACGATCAGCAGCCCTCAAAAGGAGTTCATCGACGACCTGGAACAGGCTGTCTACGCCTCCAAGCTCATGTCGTACACCCAGGGGTACATGCTCTTCCGCGCCGCCGCCCGGGAATACAAGTGGAATCTGAATTACGGCGGTATCGCCCTGATGTGGCGCGGCGGATGCATCATCCGGTCCGCCTTCCTGGGCAGGATCAAGGATGCATTCGAAAAGAATCCCGGCCTCTCGAACCTTCTGCTCGATCCTTACTTTACCGGGCAGGTGCTCGCCGCCCAGCCCGGCTGGCGGCGGGTGGTGTCTGCCGCGGCCCAGATCGGGATCCCCGTGCCGGCCATGGCAAGCGCGCTGACCTTCTTCGACGGATACCGGCGCGAATGCCTGCCCGCCAACCTGCTGCAAGCCCAGCGCGACTACTTTGGCGCGCATACCTACCAGCGCATCGACAGACCGCGCGGCGAATATTTCCACACCAACTGGACCGGGCGTGGCGGGGATGTGACCTCCACCGTCTGGAAGAAAGGCTAGCCGTATGAAAAAATATGGTTTGAACCTTCCCGCAAAAGGCAATTTTGACTTTCTCTCGCTCGGGGCGCTGGTTCACCGTGTTGACCCCGGGATCGTGCCCTTCAGCAAGGCCAGCGAGTGGCAGGTACATCCCAGTGGAGGCGAGTACAACGTGACCGCCAACCTGGCGAACTGCTTCCGCCTGCGCACCGGCTTGGTGTCGGCGATGGTGGAGTACCCGATCGGCGACCTGATCGCGGAACGGGTACGCCAGATGGGCATCACCCCCTTCTATAAATATTTCGCCCACAACGGCGTCAACGGTCCGAACATGGCCACCGTCTACAGCGATCGCGGCTTCGGTGTGCGCGCCCCGGTCGTTTTCTACAACCGCGCCAACGAGGCCGCCGCCCTGCTCAAACCGGGTGATTTTGACTGGAGCGCCATATTCGCCCACGGGGTGCGCTGGCTGCACAGTGGCGGCATCTTCGCCGCCCTCTCCGCCAGCACGGGCGAGGTGATCATCGAAGCCATGCAAGCCGCCAAAGCTGCCGGTGCGGTGGTTTCCTTCGACCTGAACTACCGCGCCAAGTTGTGGAACATCTGGGGCGGACCGGAACGCGCCCAGGCAGTCATCCGCCGCATCGTTGAGCATGTAGATGTGCTGGTGGGCAACGAGGAAGATCTGCAGCTCGGACTTGGTATCACAGGACCGCAGGCAGGGGCGCATTCGAAATTCGATCCGGACACTTTCCTTGCCATGATCGGGAGCGTGGTGCGGAGTTTCCCTAACATCAAGGTTGCCGCCACCACGCTGCGCGAAGTTCACTCTGCCAGCCGCCATTCATGGGGCGCGGTGGCATGGATCAACGGGCGCTCCTTCGTCTCCCCCACCGTCGAACTGGATGTCTACGACCGGGTGGGAGGCGGGGACGGCTTTGCAGCCGGGTTCTTCTATGGACTGCTCACCGGTGAAGCGGAACAGGAAGCTGTCAACCTGGGCTGGGCGCACGGCGCCCTGCTGACCACCTTCCCCGGTGACACCAGCATGGCGACCCTCGAGCAGGTGCGCGCCTTTGCCGGTGGCGGGTCGGCGCGCATCCAGCGCTGAGGTTCTAAGATAAAAGGTTTGAGACAAGACCTGGCTTACGCGAGAATTGATCTGCATACCTTAAGGTTCAATTGGAGATCTATAAATTTTTTTCAGCAGGAGGAAGATGATGGACAAAATGAAGGCGTACGTATTCAAGGATGTTGGCAAACTGGTCTTTGAAGAAAGACCCATTCCCCGGGTCAAGGATCCGGATGATGTGCTGCTCAAGGTGAGGGCGGTGGGCATCTGCGGTTCCGATCTGAAGATCATCGAAGGCAAGCATCACTTCCGGCCCGACACCGTCCTCGGGCACGAGTTCTGCGGCGAGGTGATCGAGATTGGCTCGCATGTCACCCACATCAAGCTGGGTGACCGGGTGGCAATCGACAACAATATCCGCTGTGGATTTTGTTCCTTCTGCCGCATGGGACTCTCCAGCCAGTGCGTGGAGATCAAGACCACCGCCCTGGGCGTGATGCGAGATGGAGGCTATGCCGAATACTGCCTGGTGCCTGAAAAGCAGTGCTTTGTTCTGCCCGAATCGATCGACGATGTGCTCGGCACTCAGGTGGAGACTCTGGCAACGGTGGTCAACGGCATGAACACGCTGCTGATGCTGCCCTACGATTACGTCATGATCCTCGGCTTTGGTCCGATCGGTTACCTGTTCGCCCAGTTTGCCAGGAACATCGCCGCCAAGGTGGCTGTCACCGAGATCGATCCTTTCCGCATCAGCGTGGCAAAGGAATGCGGGCTGACCGTCTGGGATCCGAACAAAGAGGATGTTGTCCAGAAGATCACCGACTTCACCAATGGGCGCAAGGCCGACATCCTGATTGAAGCCACCGGCAATGCCCTCGCCCAGGCCTTGCAGTGCGTCACCCCCGGCGGAAAGGTGCTGCCCTTCGGCATGGACTCGTCCATCCAGGCGACCATCGTGCCGAACGAGATCACCCGCTGGGCAACCAAGATCCTCGGGCTTTACCTCGGTCAGAATACCATGGTGCCTTCCATTCGCATCTACGAGGAGAAACGGCTCAACATGGGACCTTTCTTCACCAAGGTCATCCCGTTTGACGAGGGCCTGGGCGCATTCGACCTGCTCGGGCTGGATCTCAAGACTCTCCAGCACAAGCCCAAGAGCGCGATGAAGATCGTGATGAAGATGTAATCGCCGCCGTTCTTAACCATTGGATTTGACCTATCAAAACCTGATCCACTCATGCCAAACATGCTCAATTTCCGAATTGGCGCGACAGTGATCCTGCTGCCTGCCCATTGGAAAGGAAACCGATGAAACTGGCATTCCACGGCGCAACGACGATGATGAGCGACCTCGAAACCGATGTCGCCGTCACTGCAGGCGCGGGATTCAAAGCGCTCGAGGTGTGGGCGGCAAAAATGGACCGCTACCTGGCAGCACACCCGCTGACCGACCTCAATGCACTGTTCGTGGACAAGGGTGTCAAGCCACTCACGCTCAACTCGATCGAGTTCATCGCATTTCGCGGGAACGAATACACCCGGATTCAAACGCGTCTGCATGAACTGGGCAGGATCGCGCAGGCTATTGGCTGCCCGACCGTTGTGGTTGTGCCCAGCCCGCTGCCGGACCGCAATTTCCCGTGGGCTGACGTTATGGCCGAGTACGTCAGGGTGTTGAACGACCTTTGCGACATCGCCAGCCAATACGGCATCAGCTTATCCTTCGAATTCCTTGGCTTTGGGTGGTGCAGTGTGCGCACGCCTCGCGCCGCGTTCGAGATCATCCAAAAGGTGAATCGCGATAATCTCGGCCTGACGTTTGATGCGGCTCATTTTTTCTGCGGCGGTGGGTTGATGACCGAAATCGATCAACTCGACCCCGGGCGCATCTTTGCATTCCACCTGGATGACCTGGAAGATACACCCAGGGAAGCCATCACGGATGCAACAAGGCTCCTGCCCGGGCTTGGCGTTGTGCCTCTTGATGAGATCTGTTCGCGGCTGAAGCACATCGGTTATGACGGGCCGTGCTCCATCGAACTGTTCCGGCCTGAGTATTGGAATTGGGATCCCCTGAAATTGGCACGCAAAGCCCGCGAGGCTGCACTCAAGGTGTTGTCCCCGCATTTTAAAATCGACTAAAGCAGGAACGTATTTATCTTAAGAACAAAGAGGCTGATATGACAAGAAAAGTAAAGATCACCGTGATCGGCACCGGACGCATGGGCAGCGTCCACTCCCGCAATATCGCCCGTCTCATCCCTGAGGCGGACCTGGTCGCGGTCTGCGACATCCGCCTGGAAGTTGCCCAGGCAGTGGCCGAGGAACTCGGAGTCCGGCGTGTGGTCAAGGATTATCACGAACTGCTGGCGGATAAGGAAATCGAAGCCGTCCTGATCGCCTCCAGCACCGACACGCACGACTTCATCATGCGCGACGCCGCCGAATCCGGCAAGCATATCTTTTGTGAAAAGCCTCTGGCGCTGGAACTGGAAAAAGTCGATCCGGCGCTGGAGGCGGTTGAAAAAGCAGGCGTCAAACTGCAGGTGGGTTTCAACCGCCGCTATGACAAGAGCTTCCAGCAGGTGCGTCAGATCGTGGCCTCGGGCGCCATCGGGCGACCGTGCATCCTGCGCATCACCAACCGCGATCCCGACTTCCCTGCCATGGAATTTCTGCGCGTTTCGGGCGGAATTTTCCTCGATCTCTCCATTCACGATTTTGACATGGCCCTCTTCCAGCTCGGCGAGGTCGAAGAGGTATATGCCATCGGCGGCGTGCTGATCAAAAAGGAATTGGAGGAGTTTGGCGACCTCGACACGAGCATCGTCACGCTCAAGTTCAAAAATGGAGCCATCGGCGCGATCGACAACAGCCGCAAGGCGGTCTACGGCTACGACCAGCGCCTGGAAGTGTTCTGCTCGAACGGAACGGCGCTGGCGAACAACGAGTCAGAGAATGTCGCCGTCAGGGGAAATTCGGAAGGTTTTCTTTCCGCCAAACCGCCGTACTTCTTCATGCAGCGCTATGCCCCCTGCTATGTGGAGGAGGTGCGCCAGTTCGTTGAATGTGTCCGCGATGACAAGCCGATCCCCAATTCCGGCAGGGATGGCCGCGCCGCCCTGGTGCTCGGATACGCCGCATGGAAGTCGCTGCGTGAGAACCGTCCGGTCAGGATCAGCGAGATTGGCTGAACAGACAATAAAAAAGGAGAGCAAACATGTCAAACCCAAAAGCACCGCAAGGATTTCTACCCAGCAACCAGCCCGACCTGTTCTTCGAGGACAACGCAGTCGGGCGTTTGAAGAAAGAAGTATGGGAAGCCAGCGAGGAACAGATCGATGCTATCCTGGCGGACTACGGCATCCCCTCGCCCGTCGAATGGGGAAAACCCGGCTCCTATATCCAGACCACTACGCGCTGGCAGGTGGAAGAAAACCGCAAGAAGAACGACGTGGTATTCATCCCGGTCGGCTGCACCGAACTGCACGGGCGGCACCTGCCCAGCGCAGCGGACACGCTGTACGTCAGCGCGATCTGTGAAGGGGTGCGGCGCTTCACAGCCAAACGCGGCGCGCCTGTCAACCTGGCGCTGCCCCCGTTGAACTACGGCGGACACCCCTACCATCACATGGGCATGCCCGGCACGGTGATAGTCCGCGAGCACGTGGTGCGCGAGATGATGATCGACGTGATGCTCGGCCTGTGGAACGACGGTTTCCGCAAGCAGTTGATCGTCAACAACCACGGTCACCTGTGGATGCTCGAATCGGCGGTTCAGGAATTCATGAAACGCTACCAGCTGCCCGGGATCTTCAGAGTCATCGACTGGCACCGCGGCGTACGCGAGTTCTTCCGCCCGGTGGAACGCGGCGGCGAGATGACCACCAACTTCGTGCATGCGGATGAATCCGAGACCTCCCTGAGCCTGCTCCTGCACCCGGAGATGGTCGACATGAACTACGCCGTGGATACGGAGGGCAAGGGTTACCTGCCGGAAGGTCACTTCGATAAATCGGTGGACCCGTTCGGACGCCCGAGCCGCTGGTCGGAAGGCGAGGGTCACTTCGCCATCGAGATCTCCGCCACACCCGAGGGCGTGGTTGGCAAGGCCAGATCAGGCACCGCCCGCAAGGCCAGGCGCCCGATGGCTGCGATCCTGAAATACCTCACCCTCTGGCATGACGACATCCTGGCAGCTTTCCCAGCCGGCAAGGTGCCGCCCGTGGAAGAGGTCACCCTGCGGACGGCAAAGGAACTGGAACCGTACCTGCGCGAGCCACTCAGCGAGGGCTGGAAGCCGGTCTACAGCCTGCCGCGCATCGGCCAGGGCACGGAAGTCTGACCTGGCATTGCGAGGAGCGATTATTGCGACGAAGCGATCTCTCGTGAATATCAAACCTTATTAACCAGGGAGAGGCTCGTAATGAAACCAAGAAAAGGAGAACGATTATGAAAGGCAGCATGCAAGGCGTGACATTGGTCGCAGACTGGGACCCCAAGCCCGGTTTCAAACTCGGTTCCAAGGATATCGAAGGTCGCCAGACCTACCTGGGCAGCCAGGTATGGCGCAACCCCAAGTTGGAGATCCGCGAATACCCCATCCCCACCCCGGGACCGGAGGAAGTGCTCATGCAGGTGAAGGCCTGCGGAATCTGCGGCTCGGATGTACACATGGCCCAGGCGGATAAGGAAGGCTATATCTACTATCCCGGATTGACAGGTTTCCCATCCATCCTCGGGCATGAATTCTCCGGCGTGGTGGTGGAAGCAGGCAAGAACGCCCGCGACAAGCGCACCAACAAGCCTTTCAAGGGGGGCGAAGCGGTCACCACCGAAGAGATGCTGTGGTGCGGGCAGTGCAAACCGTGCGCCGACGGTCAGCCCAACCACTGCGAACAACTGGACGAGGTCGGCTTCAACGTCAATGGAGCCTACACCTCCTATATCGTCCTGCCCTCGCGCACGCTCTGGAGCCTGGAGCCGTTGCGCCAGAACTACAAGGGCGATGACATCTTCATCGCCGGCAGCCTGGTGGAACCGACCTCGGTGGCTTACAACGCCGTCATCGAACGCGGCGGCGGCTTGCGCCCCGGCGACCGGGCTGTCATCCTGGGGGGCGGACCGGTGGGGATCGCTGCCTGCGCCATCCTCAAGCGCGCCGGCGCATCGCAGGTGATCATCTCCGAGACCCAGCCGGAGCGTGCCAGCATGGCCCTGAAACTGGGCGCTGACTATCATATCAACCCGTCCAAGGAGGATTTCGCCGAGCGCGTCCTGGAAATCACGAACGGCATGGGCGCCGACATGTTCATAGAAGCCACCGGTCTTCCGGCCGTCGTGTATCCCGGTATTGAGAAAGTCATCTGGGAAGGACGCACGCTGCTCAGCACGGTGGTGGTCACCGCCCGGGCTGAAGCGAAAATGCCGGTCACCGGGGAGGTGCTGCAGGTGCGCAAGGCGCGCATCGTCGGCGCCCAGGGTCACTCCGGGCACGGTAACTTCCCGCGCGTCATCGAGTGCATGGCAACGGGCATGGATATGACTCGCATGAGCACCAAGAAGATCACCCTGGAAGAACTGCCCGCCAACATCCTCAAACTGCAAAACGACCGCTCGGAGTGCAAGATCACCTACCTGGCGCGTTGACGATACTTCTCTCCTCTCTCTCCAAAACCCCTCTTCCCTGCAGGGAGAGGGGCAAGGAGGAAACATGAAACTATCCATCGTCCTTTCCACCCAGCCCGCCAGTTTCCAGGCGGCAACTTTCAAGGGGGACCTGGAAACGAACTTGCGCAGCATTGCCGCGCTTGGTTACGATGGCGTGGAACTGGCGATCCGCGACCCTCAGCAGACAGACTATGGGAAATTGGAACGGCTGGCAGGTCAATGCGGGCTGGCAGTGCCCGCCATCGGCACCGGGCAGGCCTGGGGCGAGGAAGGTCTGTCCTTCACCGATCCGGATGCCTCCATCCGGCAGGCTGCCATCGAGCGCATCAAGAGCCATATCCCGGGGGCAGCCCGTTTCCATGCGGTCATCATCATCGGTTTGCTGCGCGGCATCGTCAAACCGGGCGTGGAAGCCGGTCAGGCGATGGATTGGCTGGTGCACGCCCTGTCTGAGTGCTGCTCGGCTGCCCGACCGCATGGGGTCCGCCTGGCGCTGGAACCAATCAACCGCTATGAGACCTCGTTGATCAACAACGTCACCCAGGGGTTGGATTTGATCGAGCGCCTCGGCATGGAGAACTTCGGACTGCTGCTCGATACCTTCCACATGAATATCGAAGAACCAGGCATGGAGGCGGGTATCCAAAAATGCGGGGAGAGGATCTTCCATTTCCATGTCGCCGATTCGAACCGCTGGGCGCCCGGCTCGGGGCACCTGGATTTCAAATCCATCCTGGCTGCGCTTTCCCGCACGGGTTACCGCGGCTATGTTTCCGGCGAATTCCTTCCGATCCCGGATGCAGCCACCTCCGCCCGGCAGGGGATCGACTGCCTGCGCCGGGTCCAGGAGTTGTAATTCCTGTCTTCAATTTTTAGGGCGGGATTTAGTACAATCCAGTGATGCCTGCCAGCCGGCAGCCATGACTGCACCAATCCTGCACTTCTTTCTCTAACCTTCTGAATTCCAAACCTGTCCGGCAGAGCCCTGTTTTCCGGACCTAAGAAATCCACCCGCAAGGTGGATTTCTGTTGAATATGACATTAGTCACTTGAATGCCTCCTTTAAAAACGCGATAATTTGACCGATTGTGATTGAGTTTGATTGTTTATGAGCGATTAAGATGAACTCCGCCATCTCCAGTTTCGAACGTCAAAACCAGATCCTCGAACACATCCTGCGAAGCCAGCGCATCAGCATCCTGGAGGTCTGCGACAATTTCTCCGTAAGCCAGGCAACGGCCCGGCGCGACCTCGAATCGCTGGCAGCCACGGGGAAGGTCCGGCGGGTGCACGGTGGAGCCATTGCCTTCACCCAGGTGCCTCCCGAACAGCCCATCCTCCAGCGCCAGGATGAACAGGGACAGGAAAAAATGCGCATCGGGCGCGCCGCCGCCAGCCTCGTCAGGGACGGGGAGACGGTCTTCCTCGGCTCGGGCACCACCGTGCTCGAAGCCGCCCGCAGCCTGCGCGATCGGAAAGACTTGACGGTGATCACCAACTCCCTGCCGGTGGTGAATGCTCTGGCAGGCATCGAAGAGATCACGGTCATCTGCCTGGGAGGTATGTTGCGCGACAGCGAACTCTCCTTTATCGGTCACATCACCGAGCAGACCCTCACCGAGGTGCGCGCCGATAAGGTGTTCATCGGAACGCGCGCCATCAGCCTGGAACACGGTCTCACCAACGAGTACCTGCCCGAAACGATGACCGACCGGGCGATCTTGAAAGCCGGGCAGGAGATCGTCGTCGTTGCAGACCACACCAAGTTTGGGCGCGCCGCGGCCGTTCTGCTGGCGCCCCTGGATGGCATCCACACCATTGTGACCGATGGCAAGGCGTCGCGGGATTTTGCCGCCGCCGTGAAGAAGAAAGGCATTCGCCTTATCTCTGCGTGATCCGAGGTTAAAAGGCATGCTGCTCCAGGATTTTTCCCCCAGTTCGAAACTGGTCACCCGGGTAACCCCGGTGGAAAAACCGCGTTTCCCTGCTTTTGACGCCCACAACCACCTGGGCGAGGATTTCGGCGGCGGCTGGGATACGCGCCCGCTGTCAGAATTGCTCGACCTGCTCGATCAGGCCGGGGTGGAACGCTATGTGGACCTGGACGGCGGCTGGGGGGAGCACCTGCTCAACTCCCATCTCGATCATTTCAAGGCATCTGCTCCAGACCGCTTCCTGGTCTTCGGCGGTGTGGACTGGAGCCAGTGGTCGGAAAGAAAGGATGCCTTTCCCGAATGGGCTGCTGGCAGGCTCAGGGTACAACGCGAGCGCGGCGCCGAGGGTCTAAAGATCTGGAAAGGCTTCGGCCTGCAGGTGAAAGACCATGCCGGCAGGCTGGTGGCAGTGGACGATGCCCGCCTCGACCCGGTCTGGCAGGCGGCTGGCGAACTGGGTCTGCCGGTCATCATCCATGTGGCTGACCCGGTTGCTTTTTTCGACCCGATCGATGAAACCAACGAACGCTGGGAGGAACTCGGCAGCCACCCGGATTGGGCGTTCACCAGCCCGCCTTTCCCTCCTTTCCTGCACATTGTCGAGGGGCTGGCAGCGCTGGTGGCGCGCCACCCGCACACAACCTTCATCGGCGCCCATGTGGGTTGTTACGCCGAGAACCTGGCCTGGGTGGCGGCGCTGCTCGACCGCTGCCCGAACTTCCACGTGGATATCTCCGCCCGGCTGGGTGAACTCGGTCGCCAGCCTTACACCGCACGGCATTTCTTCTTGCAGTATGCCGACCGCATCCTCTTCGGCTCCGACATGGGTCCTTACCCGGAGGCCTACCGGGTGATCTACCGCTTCCTGGAGACCGACGACGAGTACTTCAATTACAACGCCGCTCCCCTCCCCATGCAGGGCCGCTGGCATGTCCACGGGCTCTACCTGCCCGGGGACGTGCTTGAAAAGGTCTACAACCTGAACGCCCGGCGCATCCTGATGAACCACGGATAGAACCATGGAAACTGGACACCACACTTTGCAGGAAATCCTCTCCCAGCCCGAAGCCTGGGATGCCGCCCTGCAGGTTTTGAAGGAATATCGCCGGTCCATCGTGGACCTGCAACCCGCCCGGCGCTATGCCCAGGTCCTCTTCACCGGCTGCGGTTCCACGTACTACCTTTCCCTGGCAGCCGCCAGCCTGACCCAGGAGTTGACCAACCTGCCGAGCCGCGCCTTCCCGGCCTCCGAACTCTGGCTTTCCCCCAATTCCTGTTACACGGATGGAAAAATATTGCTGGTGGCTGTCTCCCGTTCCGGCGAGACCACCGAGACCCTGCGCGCCTGCGAGGCGTTCCTGGATGACGGTCGCGGCGACCTGCTGACGCTCTCCTGTTACAGCGATATACCGCTGGCGAAGATGGGGGCATTGAATATCGTCCTGCCATCCGGGCAGGAGCAGTCGGTGGCGCAGACGCGCGCCTTCTCCAGCCTGTATATCGGCGCGGTCGCACTGGCCTGCCTGTGGGCGGGCCGCGAGGACCTGTATTCCAGCCTGTCGGGGCTTCCGGAAGCCGGGCGCAGGCTCCTGACGGACCAAGCCAGCCTGGCTGCTGAGGTGGGAAGAGATCCCGGCATCGACCGTTTCTACTGGCTTGGTTCTGGCGGACGGCACGGCCTGGCCTGCGAGTTAAGTCTGAAAATGAAGGAAATGAGTCTCAGCCACAGCGAACCTTTCCATTTCATGGAATTCCGCCACGGTCCCATCAGCATGGTCACCCCGTCGGCGCTGACGATCGGATTGCGATCCACTGCCAATGCGCAGAAAGAAGCTTCCGTGCTGGAGGATGTGCGGGTGATCGGAGGCAGGGTCCTGGAGTTCGCCGAAGCCGGTTCCCAAGTCAGGTTTGCATCGGGTCTCGACGAGGCTGCCCGGAATGTGCTTCACCTGCCGGTCGGTCAGTTGATCGCTTTTGAGCGCGCCCTCTCAAAGAACCTGGATCCTGACAAACCAAACAATCTTAATTCAGTGGTCAAACTCTAAGGAGGTTCTCACAAGAAATTGCATCCATTTTTTCCAACCCCAACCGAAAAACTGTTGTCCTAAGACCAAGAAGGAGAAAAGATGAAACGGAAAATTTTTGCCCTGATGCTTGTGCTGGCCTTTTTGCTCACCGCTTGCGGCAGCAAGGCTCCTGCCGGACCGACCGTGGTCAGAATGTGGGTGCATACCAACAACGCTTTCATCGCCGGTTACGAACCCCTCATTGCGGCCTACGAGACCAGCCATCCCAATGTGGATATACAGCTGGAGAATTTCGACTACGAGCTGTATCTGCAGACCCTGCAGACGGCCATGCCCGCCAAGGAGGAAGCAGACATCCTGCAGTTGTTCGGAACCTGGACCTCCCAGTATTATGAGCGCCTGGCTCCCGTCCCGGCGGATGTCATGACGATCGAACAGGCCAAGGAGATTTTCTATGCGGCTCCCATCGGTGGTTATATCGTCAACGATGTGCTTTACGGCATGCCGCAGGAATTCAACATGGAATATGGCGGGGTGCTGGTTAACAAGACCAAGTACGAGGCTGCCGACCTGACCTACCCACCTCAATGGCAGACGATGGCGGATGTGATTGCGGATGCCCTTGCCCTCACCCAGCGGGACGAAGCCGGCATGATGACCACGGCTGGTTTCCACTTCACCGCTGCCGACCCGTCCTCCTTCTCGTTCCTGGCTGGCATCATGCAGCGCGGGGGGGATTATTGGAATGCGGATCACAGCGGCTTCACGTTTAATACCCCCGAAGCGCGCGCCCAGTTGCAATGGATGGTGGATGCCGTCACAGCAGGGGTGGTGGATCCGGTGGTCTTCAATGACAGCACCAACTTCGTGATCGATGCCTTTTTCCAGGGGAAAGTGGGGATCGGTTATATCGGCACCTGGGCCATCGCAGAAGGCCAGAATAACTTCCCGGATTTTGCCGATGAGTGGGACTACCTCTACCTGCCTCCCACCCAGGGCGACCCGGTCTTCGTGGCCGACTCTGGCTGGGGTCTGACAGTCTCGCCCAACAGCAAGAACCAGGTCATCGCCTGGGACTTCGTCAAGTTCGTCACGGCGGATGCTGCCAATGCCAGGCAGTGGAACATCGCCAGCGGCACCATCCCGGCCATGGCGGCAGTGGCTGAATCGGCTGAGATCGCCTCGGTGATGCCCTGGGTCCCCAAAGCGCTTGGCCTTTTGCCTTTTGGCCAGTACCTTGGCAATATGCCCGACCGCGACCTGGTGGTGTACGAGATCATATACCCGCATATCCTGAATGCCCTGCAAGGCGTGGAGACGGTTGACCAGGCTTTGCTAGCCATCGATACCGAAGCGAATTCGACCTTCAAATAATATTCAGCGGGGGCGTGCCATGCACGCCCCCTGGTCATTATCCTTTCCATCCTATTTTCATTCGGTGAAGGTGCAGAATGAACCTGATCGGATCCAGGAAAAAGGGAACTGAACCAAAGTCCAGGAGCGGGCTGGCGATCGCCAAAATGCGCTTCGTGGCAGGCGTGACCTTTCCGCTGCTTCTGTATGAATCGCTGGGAATTTTCGTACTTGCCTGGGCCTTTGTGCTGATGTTCTTCGACTACAGCTCCGGACGCCTGGGCGGCCCGATCCTTGGACTGGGCGGCAGCAACCCATTCGTCGGCCTGCGGCATTTCATCGAGATGATCAGGGGCACCTCGGTGGAGGCAAACCTGTTTCGCGTCAGCCTGCGGAATACACTCATCTTTGCGATAGCCATCCTGCCTCTCAACCTGGCCATCACCCTGCCGCTGGCCTGGCTGCTCGAGTCCATCGGCAGCCGCTTCAAAGCACTCTACCGCACCATCTACTTCCTGCCCGTGCTGACCTCCTCGGTGGGAGTGGCCCTGATCTGGATGAGCATGTACGATCCCCAGGCCGGCTGGATCAACGCCATCATCCGTTTCTTCGGGGGGACACCGGTCGCCTGGCTATCCGATCCGCATGCCGGTTTCGCCAATATATCGATCGCCATGTGGGCGGTCATCCTGGCTTACCTGTGGCAGGACTACGGCTACAACATGGTCATCTTCATCGCGGCCCTGCAGGGTATTCCCCAGGAGCTCAAGGACGCGGCCATGATCGACGGCGCCAACCCCTGGCAGGCTTTCACCAGGATCACCCTTCCGCTCATCCGCCCGACAATGCTGTTCGTGTGCGTGATGACCATGCTCTCCTCCTTCCAGGTCTTCGACATCATCCAGGTCATGACCAATGGCGATCCCAACAACCAGACCCAGGTGCTGATGCTCGACATCTACAAGAATGCCTTTCGCTACCAGAACCTGGGTTGGGCGGCAGCCGAGTCATTTGTCCTGTTCGTGATCGTCATGATCGTCACCATCGTCCAGATGCGCCTCCTGCGCACCGATTGGGAGTATTAAGATGACAGCCACATCCTTCCCCGCCCCCATCCGGTCACGCAGACCCTTTCCGTGGGCCAAATTCCTGCGCCGGTTCCTGCTCTACTTCGCCCTGACCCTCGGCATTTCCTTTACCGTGCTTCCGTTCGTGATGATGATCTTCTCCTCCTTCAAAACGAATCTGGAAGTCCTGCGCGTCCCGCCCACCTTCTTGCCGGAACATTTCACCCTGGATAATTACGTTAAGATCTTCAATGACCCAAAACTCCCCCTGCTGCGTTTCTACGGGAACAGCGCCTTCGTATCCATTTTCAACGTTGTCACCACGCTCTTTACCAGTTCCCTTGTTGGCTACATGTTCGCCAAGTTCGAATTTCCAGGAAAGAGGATCCTGTTCGGCTGGTTCCTGACCATGATGATGATCCCCAGCCAGATTACCATGATCCCCAGCTACCTTATCCTTGCCAAACTTGGCCTGATCAACTCACTCTGGGGCCTGGTCATCTTCAGCGCGGTGGATGCCTTCGGCATTTTTATGCTGCGCCAGTTCTGCGAGACCCTGCCCAACGAACTGCTCGACGCCGCCCGCATCGATGGGGCCTCGGAGTGGCAGATCTACCTGCGTATCATCCTGCCGCAGTTGGGCGCGCCGCTGGCCACCCTGGGCATACTGGGGTTCATGCAAACCTGGAATGCCTACCTGTGGCCGATGATCGTCCTGCAGAAGATCGAGGTGCGCACCCTGCCGATCATCCTGACCTGGTTCAACTCGACCCACACCGGCCAGGGCGCCCTGGTGATGGCTGCCACCGTGTTGATCATCCTGCCCATCCTGATCGTCTTCCTTTTCTTCCAGCGCTGGATCGTCCAGGGCTTCACCATGACCGGCTTCAAATAGGAACGTCATGTCACGCCACGTCGCAGGTGTCCTCACGGCGCTCGTCCTCCTGCCTCTGCTTTTGGGAGGCTGTAAGCCAGCCCCGGAAGAACCGAACTGGGCAGGGGTGGAGAACTTCCTTTACCAGCTCCAACGCGCCGATCCGGACCGCATCGGAGAGACCGCCTTCGACCTGGCCGTGGTCACCCTCGCGACCGCAGGCAGTTCGCCGGAGGTTATCCCCGCCCTCAAGAACAGCCCGGGCGGACCGAAGCTCATCCTTTGCTACATGAGCATCGGTCAGTCCGAGAATTACCGCTGGTACTGGGACCCGGATTGGGAGCTAAACCCGCCCTCCTGGCTTGACCTCCCCGATGGGGTTTGGGCTGGCGACCACTGGGTGCGCTACTGGGATCCCGCCTGGCAGGAGATCATTTACGGGAAAAGCGGATCCTACCTAGACCAGATCCTCGCTCTCGGATTCGACGGTGTTTACCTGGACCGGGTGGATGCCTACTGGTACTACCAGGATCAGGGCCGCGAGACCGCGGCACGTGAGATGGTTGACTTCATCCTCGATTTCACAAAATACGCCCGCCAGCGGCACCCCGGGTTTGGGGTCTTCCCGCAGAACGCCGAGGAACTGGGCATCCGCTTTCCCGATTACCTGCAGGCCATGACCGGCGTTGGCGTCGAGGACCTGTACTACGGCTACCCGCGCGACCACGAACCCAGCCCTGCCGCGTGGACCGCGGAGCGCGAGGCGATCCTCGACCAGTGGGTGGCGGCTGGCAAACTGGTCCTGACCATCGACTACACCGCCCGCCCCGAACAGATCGCCGACGCCTATTTCCGCGCCCATGCCCGCGGCTATATCCCCTACGTGACCGATCGCTCGCTTGGCCGCCTGCGCATCAATCCCGGCTTTGAACCTGAAAGAGATCCGGAAGATTGGATTCTTACCACCCCAACTCCATAAATGAAATCCTCCACGACCAGCCTCTTCCCGCTCGCCCGCCCGGACACAGTCCTGGCACCCCTGCTTGGACTGGGCAGCCTGGTGCTCTACCTGCGCACCCTGGCGCCGGGGCTGCTCTACGGCGACAGCGGTGAATTCCAGACTCTGGTCTACAGCCTGGGCATGAGCCACCCGACCGGGTACCCGGTGTTCATTCTGCTTGGGCGCCTGTTCACCATGCTGCCGCTCGGCGGACTTGCCTGGCGCATTAACCTGTTCAGCGCCGTGCTCGGAGCGCTGACGGTCAGCTGCATCTACCTGATCGTGCGCCTGCTCGCCGGCTGGCGCCTGGCTGCCGTGACCGCCGCCCTGGCGCTGGCGGTGGCACCGTTATTCTGGGCATTCTCGATCATCACCGAACTCTACGTTCCGTCCTGCGCCTTCCTGAGCGGGATCATCCTCCTGCTGCTGCTTTGGAGGAGAAGCGGTAAATTGCCATGGCTGGGTGCGGCAGCCTTGCTGGGCGGGCTGAGCCTGGGTGTGCACCCTTCCGTCGCCCTGGCTGCCCCGGCGGTGCTGATGTACCTGGCGCTGATTACCCTCACTCCCGGCTTTCTCACCCGCAGGGAGCGAGGTAGGATCTGGCTTGCTGCCGTCAGCGGTGCCCTGCTGGGGGTTGGGCTTGCCTTCGCTGCTTTCCTGGTCCTCGATGCCCGGAACCCCGCGGCAGGTTACTACCATGCCACCGTCGAACCGGCGCTCAGCGTTTGGGGAATGACCCCTGCCGATTTTGATTCCCCTCTCGAGCGATTAAAATTCCTGTACGCAGCCAGGCAGTTCCGGTATGCCATGTTCGCAGATCCAGCCGTGACCATGCCGTCCATCGCCAGGACCTACATGAACATGCTTCCAGAGACCTTTGCCCCGCTGACCCTGGGCTTGATGGGCACAGGTATCATCGCCCTGTTCTTCCCGCGCTGGCGGGAGGGACTGCTGCTGCTGGCTGGCTGGGGCGTACAGCTGGTGTTCATCACAAACTACAATATTTACGATGTGCTCGTTTTCTTCATCCCCACCTTCGTCTTCCTGGGAATATGGATCGGGACCGGGTTGGGAGCATTAATGAAGGCACTCTCCTGGGGTGCGCGGCGCTTGCGGTGGGAAAAGGCTGCCACCCCGATGAGCGTGCTGCTGGGGATTGCCGTCCTCGGGCTGACAATCCAATTCCGGGGGGGGATGATGGTCGATGCCTGGAAGGCGCGCATGCCAACCTTCCTGAGGCATGTTGAGATTCCTGGCTACCCCTTCCCGATCGATCATCCGGGAGCCGTCCAGACTGAGGCGCAGGGGATCGTGGATTCTGTGGAAGAGGATGCCATCGTCTTCGTGCCCTGGGATTTGCTCTACCCCTGTTACTTTGTCGCTCACATCGAAGAATCTCGCACCAGCCTGGATTTCCATGAGACTTATCCGCAGGAAGGCGTTTCCCGCCTTGCCGATTCCACACTGGCATACATCGAGGCGAACATCGATCAGCGCCCGATCTATATGGCAGAGAGACCGGCTGGACTGTCTGTAAACTATAAGGTTATTCACGCCGGTGCTGGCTTATACCGGATCTTGCGCAAGGAGTGAACCGTATGGAGAAGCATATTTATGACTGATAGCACCTGCCTGAAGTTTTCTTCCAATTTCCTCTGGGGCGCGGCAACGGCGGCTTACCAGATCGAGGGAGCCTGGGATGAGGATGGCAAGGGAGAATCCATCTGGGATCGTTTCGCCCATACTCCCGGAAAGATCAACCAGGGTGAAACCGGGGACGTTGCCTGCGACCATTACCACCGCTACCAGGAAGATATCGCTCTGATGCGCCAGCTTGGCTTGAAAGCCTACCGTTTCTCCGTGTGCTGGCCGCGTATATTCCCTGCCGGATTCGGGCGCCTCAACCCCGCCGGGCTGGATTTTTACGACCGCCTCGTGGATTCCCTGCTGGCAGCCAATATCGAACCGTTCATCACCCTTCATCACTGGGACCTTCCCCAGGCTCTATACGAAACAGGGGGTTGGATCAATCGCGACAACTTGAATTATTTTTCTGATTACTCGGCTGTGCTGGTTAAACGCCTGGGCGACCGCATCCAGCACTGGACAACATTCAACGAACCCGGGGTGATCGCTGATTCCGGTTTCGGTTACGGTGAACACGCCCCCGGGTTGAAAAACGAATGGAAGAAGGTCCGCCAGGTGACCCATAACCTCATGGTCGCCCACGGCCTGGCAATCCAGGCAATCCGTGCCCTCAACCCGTTACTCGAGGTGGGCATCGTGCTCAGCCAGTGGAATGCGGACCCGGCCAGCGATGACCCGCTCGACATTGCCGCCGCTGAACTGGCCTGGAACAGCCAGGATACCGCCTTCCTGCACCCCATTTTTTGCAGCCATTACCACCCATTAATGCTGGACGCCCTCGGGGACGAGATCCCCACGATCAAGCCCGGCGACATGGCGTTGATTTCGCAGAAACTTGATTTCCTGGGAATCAATTGCTACTCGCGCAGGGTAATCGGCGCACAGGGACCCGTGTATCCGATTTCCGGCTCAGAATACACCGAGATGGGCTGGGAGGTCTGCGCCCCGGCTTTCCGCCGATTGTTGAACCGCCTCCACGAGGATTACATCCTGCCGCCCATCTACATCACCGAGAATGGGGCGGCTTTCAAGGATGAGTTCAGCGCGGACGGAAGGATCATTGATGAGCGCCGCCTTGATTACCTGCGCCAGCATATCACCCAGCTGCGCCTTGCCATGCAGGACGGCGTGGATGTGCGCGGATATTTCGTCTGGTCCCTACTGGATAATTTCGAGTGGGCACACGGGTTTTCCAAGCGCTTCGGGCTCTTCCACGTGGATTTCAGCACAATGAAGCGCACGATCAAGGCCAGCGGTGAATGGTATCAGCGCCTCATCGCTGCCAACCAGATCGAAGGATAGCAGTTATACTGGAACGAATGAAATCTTTGCAAGGAGAGATGACATGACCAAGATCGCCTTCATCGGTGCCGGAAGCCTGGGCTTTACCGGCGAACTCGTACGTGACCTCCTGACCTTCCCGCTGCTTGAAAATGCCACCATCTCCCTGATGGACATTCATCCAGGCCGGCTGGAATGGGCGAAAAAAGGGGTGGAAAAACTGGTCGCTGCCGGAAACCGGCCCGCCAGGGTCACTGCCACGCTCGACCGTGCCGAGGCACTCAAGGGTGCCGACGTGGTCCTCACCACCATCCTGGCGGGATCCACCGAGGTCTGGCGGCACGACATCGAGATCCCCAAGAAGTATGGTGTGGATATTAATGTCGGCGATACGCGCGGTCCGAGCGGCATCTTCCGCTTCCTGCGCACGATCAACCCGATGATGGATATCGTGCGCGACATGGAAAAGGTATGCCCGCATGCCGTGCTGCTCAACTACACCAACCCGATGGCGATGCTGGTCTCGTCGATCCAGAAACAGACCTTTATCTCCACCACCGGGTTATGCCATTCCGTGCAGGGTACCGCCATGATGCTGGCAGAGTGGATCGGGGCGCCTTTCGAGGAGATCGATTACACCTGCGCAGGCATCAACCATCAGGCCTGGTACCTGGATTACAGGTGGAAAGGAAAGGACGCCTACCCGCTGCTTCACAAAGCCATCACAGAGCGGGAAGAGATATACAACACCGAACCTGTCCGCAATGAAATGTACCTGGCGCTGGGAAAATATGTCACCGAGTCCAGCGGTCACAATTCCGAATACAACTGGTGGTTCCGCAAGCGCCCCGACCTGATCGAAAAATACTGCACCCACGGCACCGGCTGGAACCCGGGCGAATACGCCTACATCCTGAAGGAATACCAGCACAACGAGGCCACCTGGCAGGACCAGGTGAAAGTCGCACTCGCCCGCCAGCTTTCTGCTGAAGACCTCCAGCGCGGGCAGGAGTATGCCGCGTTCATCATCAACGCGCTCGAAGGCGGAGAGCCGTTTAAGTTCAACGGCAATGTGCAGAACACCAGCCTGATCAGCAACCTGCCGGTAAACGCCTGCGTGGAAGTGCCGGTGCTGGTGGATCGCGCCGGATTCCATCCCATGCATGTTGGTGCCTTGCCTCCCGAATGTGCCCTGCTGACCCAGCTCTCGAGCGGCATCGAGGAGATGGCAATCCAGGCTTCGCTGCTGGGCGACCCGGTCATGGTCTACCGCACCATCTGCCACGACCCGCTGACCGCCTCCGTCCTTTCGCTCGCCGAGATCCGCCAGATGACCAACGACCTGTTCGCCATCCACCAGGAGCATCTGCCGCAGTTCAAACACTTCCGCGTCTGAAAAAGATCCAGCCCGCCGGAGAGGGAAATCCTCTCTGCCGCCGGAGGAACTCCGCGCCTGGCGCTTCGACGATTGGAGGAAATTGACAGGTTCAATGCAGGTTGAGATCATCCGCTCCACCCAGGTCCCTTCCCGGGTCCAGGAGAGCATCGACCGCCTGGACCAGCTCGCTTTCGTGGAGGACTCGGAATTTGATCCCTCGGCGTGGGCCGATTCGGATTGGATGGTCCTGGGCCGCCTTGATGATGAACTTGTCAGCCAGCTGGGATTGTTGAAACGAGAGATTTGCATCGACGCTGTTTCGCTTCTCGTGGGCGGCGTCGGCGGCGTGGCAACCCATCCCGGCTGGAGGCGGAGCGGCTTCAGTTCAGCCCTGCTAAGCGCTGCGGCTGAATTCATGCAAATCGAGATGAAAGTCCCGTTCGGCTTGCTGGTCTGCGCACCTGAATCCAGCCGGTTCTATGCCCGCCTGGGTTGGAATCCGGTGACAACGGAATGCTGGTGCACAGTCAAAGGAGAACCACACTGTATGAAGACGGTTGTCATGGTTCTGCCGTTATCGCCGGTTGAATGGCCGGAAGGGAAGATCGACCTGTGTGGTCCTCCCTGGTAAATGTCGCCAACAAAAGATTCACGAGCCAGGCCCGCCCCGGTGCATGCCTGGTGCTGCTTGCATCCTTCTTTATACTTTCCGCGTGCGGGCCGAAACAGGACGAAATGATGCCTTTGCCTGATAATCCACCCGAGGAGACCCTCAGCATGACTGTTCCCGATTCCACACTCCCCGTTACCGGCTGGTGGCGCCCGGCTCCCGGGCTCACCTGGCAATGGCAGCTCTCCGAACCTCCGCTGGATACCAGCCAGCAGGTGGATGTCTATGACATCGACCTGTTCGACAACGAGGCGGCTCAAATCCAGGAACTGCATGCCCTGGGGCGCAAGGTGATATGCTATATCTCCGTCGGTTCGTGGGAAGATTGGCGTCCCGATGCAGATCTGTTTCCGGAAGAACTGCTCGGCCGCGATTATGAAGGCTGGCCCGGCGAGAAGTGGCTCGACATCCGCCGCCTGGACCTGCTTGCCCCGATCATGCGCCAGCGCCTCGACCTGTGCAAGTCTAAAGGATTCGATGGCGTAGAACCCGATAACATCGAAATCTACACCAACAATACCGGTTTCCCTCTCACCTTCACAGACCAGTTGTCCTATGCCCGCTGGCTTGCTGACGAAGCCCATGCCCGCGGCCTGGCCATCGGCATCAAGAACGCTCCCGACATGGTGGCAGACTCGCTCTCCTTTTTCGATTTTGCCATCACCGAGGATTGCTTTTATTACGACTGGTGTGCAGAGATGCTGCCCTTCATCCAGGCTGGCAAACCCGTCTTCGCGGCCGAGTACACGGACATGGACGTGGATTTCACAGCGGCTTGCGCCTGGGGACGCCAGCACAAGTTCAGTTTCATTCTCAAGGACCGCAATCTCACCTCGTCCAGGGTCACCTGCCCGTAAACCTGAATATTAAAAGGCGATATTCTTGAATTGATCTCCAAAATTGCTCTCACCTCCTTTTTTGGTATAAAATCTATAGACCTTGGACGATCCGGCTTGCAAGAAATGGATTCGAGAGTAATCCATCCGTCAGCGATCAAGATCAAACTATGAACAAATCCTTTGATATCCTTGTCCCTGGCGAGATCAACCCGGACCTGGTGCTTTCAGGCGATGTGGTCCCCGCATTTGGTCAGGTCGAAAAATTGGTCGACTCGGCCGTGCTCACTATCGGCTCTTCATCGGCAATTTTCGCCTGCGCGGCTGCCCGGCTGGGGCTCAAGGTGGCCTTCGTGGGCGTGTGCGGGGATGACCTCTTTGGACGTTTCATGCTGGATGAACTTTCGAGCCGCGGCGTGGACATATCCAACGTGACCGTCGTCCCTGCCGGTGAGACGGGCTTGAGCGTGATCCTCAACCGGACCTCCGACCAGGGTGATCGCGCCATCCTCACCCATCCCGGGCTGATCGCTGCCTTGGAAGCGGATGCGGTGACCGATGCCCTGCTCCGCCAATCCCATCACCTGCACGTCGCCAGTTACTTCCTTCAGACCGCCCTCCAACCCGGCCTGGCAGACCTGTTGGCCCGCGCCCATGCCCTCGCCCTCAGCACCTCCCTCGACACCAACTGGGATCCATCCGGAAAATGGCCTGGCTTTGACGAACTCCTCCAAAGCGTGGACATCTTTCTTCCCAATGAAAAGGAAGCGCTGGCCCTTACCGGCGCAGGTTCGCTTGAACCTGCTGTTTCCCTATTGGCTCAAAAATGCGGGACGGTGGTGGTCAAACTCGGCGCGCAGGGAGCGCTGGCCTGCCGCGGCGGGGAATCAAGGCGTGCTCCGGCTCTTAATATCCAGGTGGCCGACACCATCGGGGCGGGCGACAATTTCGATGCCGGATTCCTGTACGGTCACTTGAAAGGCTGGAGCCTGGAGAGGTCCCTTTCGCTGGCGGTTGCCTGCGGGTCGCTTTCCACCCGCCGCGCAGGCGGAACCGCCGCCCAGCCAACTCTGGAGGAGGCCATGCAGCATGTCGCACCTGCTGGATGAGGTCGTCCACGCCCACAAGCAGAGCCGGCCGTTCGGCATCACCTCCATCTGCTCGGCCCATCCTTGGGTGCTGAAAACCGCCCTGCAGATGGATGGTCCCCTGCTGGTCGAGTCCACCTGCAACCAGGTCAATCAATTTGGCGGTTACAGTGGCATGACTCCGGCTGCCTTCGCCTCGTTTGTGCGCACCCTTGCTGCAGAAAACAATATTCCTGATGAACGGTTGATCCTGGGAGGTGACCACCTGGGACCGTACGTCTGGCGCGGGGAGCCTGCCGCGAGCGCCATGCGTAAATCCGCCCAATTGGTGCGGGCCTGCGTGAAGGCAGGTTATACCAAGATCCACCTGGATACCAGCATGCGGCTGGGGGATGATGACCCGAAAAATCCGCTCGACCTGGACCTGGTCGCCCGGCGTGCGGCGCAGCTGGCGAAAGCCGCTGAAGATGCCTGCACGAACCTGGAGGGTAAGCCTCGCTATGTCATCGGCAGCGAGGTCCCGCTCCCGGGCGGCGCAACGCTTCACGAGGATGGAGTCAAGGTCACCCCGGTGGAATCCGCACGCTGCACACTGGAGGTCACCCGGGCTGCATTCCTGAAAGCCGGGCTGGGTTCAGCCCTCGAACGCCTTGTTGCGCTGGTCGTCCAGCCGGGGGTGGAATTCGGGGATGATTTTGTACTGGAGTATGACCCAGCGGCGGCACGCGACCTGTCGCGCTATGCAGAGACTGCCTCGCTGGTCTACGAGGCGCATTCCACCGACTACCAGACTCGCCAGAACTTGCGCGCCCTGGTCAGCGACCATTTCGCCATCCTGAAAGTAGGCCCCGCGCTCACGCACGCTTTTCGCCAGGCGGTGTTCGCCCTGGCACAGATCGAAGCCGAGCTATTCCCCCTCGAGCAGCGCTCGGACCTGCTGGAAACCCTAGACCAGGCCATGCTGGGCAAGCCGGAATTCTGGCGCGATTACTACCACGGCACAGAAGCAGAGCAGGCATTTGCGCGCAAGTACAGCCTGAGTGACCGCCTGCGCTATTACTGGTCCGACCCGCAGGTGCAGGCCGCTTTTGCGCATCTGCTGGCCAACCTGGAAAGTGTGACCCTTCCCCTCTCGCTGATCGGTCAGTTCGCACCGTTCCTTTTCGACCAGGTTCGTTCAGGTCTTCTCCCCAACCGCCCTGCCAGCCTAATCGAAGCATCCATCCGCCTCATACTGGAGGATTACCGGTACGCATGCGCGCCGGTTGATTGACCTTCCAGTTTAATTAAGAAACGCCTGGCTGGATTACTCCAGCCAGGCGTTCGATGTCTGCCAGCAGGATCAGGCTGAGGATGGCGGGAGTTGCTCCGGCTTCACTGCCTCCAGGGCGCGCAGTTCCCGGTAGGTCAACGTCCAGGTGCTGAGGGAAAAGATCTGGTAGAAGCCGCCGATCAGGGTCAGCGGTGCCAGGGCCACAAGAATAAAGAGCGGCAGGGCTACAAGGACGGCAATGATCCATACGAGTGGTCCGCTGGCAAAGATGCTGGCAATACCCAGGGCGATCGCCCCGGGGATGGCAGCCACGAGCGCAGCCGGCAGTGCCATAAGGATGTAGGCCGGGATCAGCACGAAGAACAGGATCATGCTCACGATCCCGTAGCCGAAGCCGATGCCGAGCATCACCAGCCACATCAGCACGGCACTCTTCCAGTTGTTTTTGAACATGTCCCAGCCGCGGCGGAAGGAATCGGCAATGCCGGCACCTTCCAGGGCTGCCGCCCGGATAAAGAACACGCGCAGCAGGCCGAGGCCGATCATCAGGATGCTGAAGGCAAGAATGATCAGGAAAGCGCAGCCGACCGCGCTGATCGCCCCGCTGACCGCGAGCCCGACATTGGCGTTGATCACGCTGAAGAAGAACAGCAATCCCAGCCCGATCAGCACGGCAATGAAGACAAAAACCGGCAGGTTCACGACCAGGTCGATCACCCACATGCGAAAGGCGCGCCGGCTCCAGCCCAGTTTCAAGCCCTGTTTGAATCCCACCCTGGTGCCGGTCTGTTCGTACTCATCCACCATGCGGATGGCGGCAGCCTCGGATACATAGCGCAGGATGGACATGATCACGCCCACGACGAGAATGAACAGCAGGAACGCCACACCGATCCAGATGAAAGTGCTGATATGCGCACCGGGATTATCGAACAGTGGGTTGACATTCTGCTGGAACCAATCGTTTGTCCCCTGCCAGAGCGGACCGAACTGGGGGACGGGATTGTCGCCATTCAGGTTCCGGTTGCGGCTGAACTGGTAACTGGAATTGCTGCCCACATTCGAGCCTCCGGCAGTGACCGCCAGGACGAATCCAAAGATCCACAGGACCCTGTAATTCCACAGGATGTGCCAGGCGCGTTTTAGGATTTTTCCGATTTCTATCATGATATTTTCTCCTTTTCAATGTTTGGTCGCCTCGCCCTGGCAGGATGAGCACAGGTCTGCCAGGCGTGAGCTTTCAATTGGAACCATTTCCCAGCATTGCTGGTCGCCTGTCCCGACGGAACCACCAGACGAGCAACCAGGCGCAATAGAACACACCGATGCCTGCCTGCCAGAGGAACCCGCTGAACAGATTCGCCCAGAAGACGCTTACATTGTTCAGCAGTGACAGCGTCGGCAGGCTGATGAGTGCCTTTCCGCCCAGAAGGTTGACCACCGCGCTGAACCAGAGCGACTCCTGCCCTGCGCCCAGCCACAGCGCTGCACGCCCCAACAGGCCGGTTAGGTCCGCCAGGGAGAACGCATCGGTGAGGATAAATACGGTCTGCACGAAACACCAAGTCCCAAGCAATCCTGCCGGCACGAGCCAGCCCGTCAGCGGGCTGCGCGACCGGGCTGGTCCGCCCGGGATGCGGCGCGGCAGTCTCAGCATCAGTTGCGAAACGAAGCGCTCGGCGGGAATGGTCTCTGCCGCAGGATCAGCCTGCAATAGTGCGGATAAGTGGCGGAGTTCATCCAGCTCTTTCCGGCAGGCTTCGCAGGCGTCCAGATGGGTCTGCATCTCCTTGAGGTTCCGACCGTGCAGTTCACCATCCAGGTAGGCGTTCAATTGCAGACGCAATTCTTCATGCATATTCGATCTCCATTCTTGCATGGCTGACCAGAAGGATCTCCTGCAGACGGTTGCGGGCGTAATTCAGGCGTGACATGACCGTTCCCACCGGCACCTCGAGCACGCCGGCTATTTCCTGGTAGCTGAGCCCTCCATACTCCCTCAGCACGAGCGCCGCACGGGCTGCCTCGGGGAGCGACTGCAGGGCTCGCTGAACATGCATCGCCTGTTCCTTTTCGATCAGGATTGTTTCCGGGTCCTGTGCCCTGTCGCTGATCATTTGATCCTGCTCGTCAGTGAGCGGCTCTTCCACCTTGCGCCGCAGCACATCCAGGGCGGCATTGATCGCAATGCGGTAAAGCCAGTTTCGCAGGCAGGCTCGCGGCTCAAAGTACTGCAGGTTCAGCCAGGCACGCGTAAAGGCTTCCTGAGCCGCATCTTCAGCCAGCCCCGGGTCGGCGCACATGCGCACGACCACGCGCACGACTCCCTGATAGTGGCGGCGGACAAGCTCTCCATAAGCATTGCGGTCTCCGTGCTGGGCCTGTTCGATCAGGCTGGTTTCCGTATCGGTAGTTTCAGTTAGAGCCACCAGGCATCCTTTGCCAGTCAATGACGCAGTTCACTTATACAACGAAAGACAGGCTTATTTTATTCGGAAAACAATTCCCCGCACTGCCTCCGTATACAATTTGACCGGCTCGTGTTTTAATAGAGGCATCCTGACTCTTTCAATGGAGATGACTATGAATCCATTCCTGGCTTTGATCATCACCTTTGCCGTGGCGCTGGTCGAACTGCGCCTGCTGGACCTGTTTGCCCAGCGCGGTTGGATCGAATCACGCCTCAGCCGCAAGCTCATCCACATCCTCACCGGTCCCCTGTTCGTATTGTGCTGGCTGCTTTTCCCGGACCTGTGGTATTCCCGCTGGCTGGCGGCACTGGTGCCCTTTGCCATCACTGCCCAGTTCGCCCTGATCGGGCTGGGTGTCATCAAGGATGAGGCTTCGGTGAAGGCCATGTCGCGCAGCGGTGACCGGCGCGAGATCCTGCGCGGGCCTCTCTTCTACGGCATCGTGTTTGTCGTCATGACACTGGTGTACTGGAAGACCTCCCCGATTGGCATGCTGGCACTCATGCTCATGTGCGGAGGCGACGGCCTGGCAGATATCATGGGGCGCGGCATCCAGTCTGCGAAACTGCCGTGGAACAAGGGGAAATCGGTGGCTGGCTCGCTGGGTATGCTGCTTGGCGGCTGGGTGCTGGCGGCTTTCATCCTGCTCATCTTTGTACTGGCGGGAGTTTTCCCTTCACCGTTCAGTGCCTACCTGTTGCCCGTCACCATCATCGCCATGGTCGGTACGCTGGTTGAATCGCTGCCGCTCAAGGATGTGGACAACATCACTGTCACCCTGGCTGCGGTACTCCTGGGACATTTATTCTTCTAAGATTACTGCCACCCAAGGAATCAAACCGCCCGGCTGAGGCCTGCCCGCCGGGCGGTTTTATTTCGTTACCACGCCTGTAGATTCCTTTCATCCCCCTGCCTGCAGGTCAGCGCTCCTATACGGCATTGCGGAATGCCTTGTGGAGGCGGGTGCCGCCGGGATGGGTCACAAGGGTGGGTAAGGAAATGCCCGGCGGTCTTCGGGCGGTAACGGGAACTTGGGGTCTGCCAGCAGCTTCCCGGCGCGGTCATCCAGCGCGGCGATCTCCTCCTTGCTGAGGTAGGCTTGCAGGATTTTTTCCAGGTTTCCCCCCAGGCGCTCCCGCAAATCCGCCGTGGCTGAGACCAGGTCGGCCGGGATCTCCTCCCCGGCAAAATCCCAGACCACCGTGCGCAGTTTGTCCTCCACGTGGAAGCACAGGCCGTGGTCGATCAGGATCAGCCGATGGGTGCGCTTTTGGACCAGGATATGCCCGCCCTTGCGGTCGGCATTGTTGACCAGCAGGTCGAACAGCGCCACGGGTCGCAGGCGCTGCCGGTATGCTGGTGGAAAAGAAAAATAATGCCGGTTCGGATTGTGGTCAATATATTCCTGCAGCGAGCCCGGACCGAACGGTCCATCCCGCAAGATCGTCAACGGGACGAAATCGAAGCCGAGCGCCTGGCAGACGAGGAATGCCGCCACTTCACGCCCTGCCAGGGAGGCTTCCGGAAAGTCCCACAGTAATTGCTCGCCGCCTCTCGGCTTATAAACTGCCGGGACCTCCCTGCCCTCGAAATTCACCTTGACCAGGAAAGTGTAATTGGATCCAAGTAAAAACTGACCCTGGAGACTCACTTCTCCATTCTCCAGGGTTCGTTTCAACTCGGTTTTGTCTGCAAGACGGTTTCCAGTCAATGGGCTTCCGGCAGTCCTTCTGGAAATTAATGTTTATGACCGTTCTTCTTCGGGCAGAAATGACCTTCCGGTTCCATCGGCTGCCCGCACTGCGTGCAGATCGGCCTGCCGCGCTTAACCACTTCATTGCCCCAGTCCACCAGGATGCGGATCTGTGCCCGCGTGCACCAGAACCGCACCACGGCAGCATCTTCGGGTTCGCCGCCTTCCGCGACAATCTCGCGAACCATGATCACGATCAGGTCGCGGTCAGCATCGTAGCCCAGGCCCATCTCGCCAGCGCGGAAGAGCGGGTCCAACGGGGGGGTGATGCGCATCTTGTCGAGGTCGTATTGCACGCCGGGGACTGCCAGTTCCGGTTTCTGCCGGGCCAGTTCGGTCAGCATCTGCTCCCCGCCCAAGGCCAGCGACTGCAGCTGGATCTTTTCAATGATGATCGTCACCGGCTGGGGATCGGTGGCGCGCCAGCCCTGTATGTAAAAAACCCGCGAGCCGGGCTGTCCGATCGCATCCACGCGGATGTGTTCGAGGGGATTGATATCCAGCTCAAAGCGCGCCATGCTCAGCCTTCCTGCTTGAATGTAAACACGTCGAAATCTCGCGCCACCTGCACATTCGGAAAGATGCTCTGGGCTTCGGCCAACACATCCTTTTCCCGGTAGCGCCGCGAGAGGTGGGTCAGTACCAACTGGCGCACATTTGCCTCGACTGCCAGCCGGGCGGCCATTTTCGCCGTCAGGTGGGAAAATTGTTTTGCCAGTTCGGCTTCTTCCTCCAGGTAGGTGGATTCGATGACCAGCGCTTCCGCATCCCTGCAGGTATCCAACAGGTCATCCGTCCGGCCTGCGTCGCCCACGTACACCAATCTCACACCGGCTTTCAGCGGTCCGAGCACATCGTCGGGTTTCACCTTGCGCCCATCCTCCAGTCGGATGGTCTTCCCCTCCACCAGGTCCCGGCGGATGGGACCGAAGGGAACACCCAGTTCCTGCGCCTTCTCCGGCAGGAATGGGCGGTGCGAGCGCTCTTCAAATTTGAATCCGAGCGAATCCGAGCCGCGGTGGAAAACAGGAAAAGCCGTCACTGTAAAATTTTCGGCTTCAAAGAATAATCCGGGCTTGATCTCGTGCAGGTTCAGGGTCATGCCTGGCTGCCCGCCGCGCAGCACCACGCCGTAGAGCAGGTCATGGATGCGGTCAAGCGCCCATTTTCCGCTGTAGATATTCAACTCCTCGATGGTCTCCCAACGCATGAAGGTGGAGAGCAGCCCGGCCAGGCCGAGGATATGGTCGAGGTGACCGTGGGTCACGAATATATTATTCAGGTTTTTGAAGCCGATCCCGGATTGAAGCACCTGGCGCTGGGTGCCTTCCCCGCAGTCGATAAGAAAGCGAAATTCGTCGTGCTTGACGATCTGCGCAGAAAGACCGCGCTTGGCAGACGGGGCGGAGGCGGATGTCCCGAGGAAGACGATTTCAAACATGAGGGCAATTATACCCTGCCCGTGTTGAGGCCGCCTGAAGTAGTGAACCCCCAAAGAAAATATGGAACATCATCCTCTTACCCGCTGCATTTTTTCGGCCGGTCCTTCAAGAATTGATGCAAGAAGCAGTATAATCATCAGTGGATTCAGCCAGGCGGTTAGCGAGAAAATTATGCCGACAAACCGTTCAAAACGCTCCTCCAAAAAACCATTTTCCCGCTCCGGCGACCGCGATCCTTTTATCCAGGATACGCCGCCTTCCCGTTCGTCTTCCCGCATCAGCCCGCTAAACCGTAACTCATCGCGCGGTTCCGTAAGCAAGGGGAATTTTGAGCCTCTGTCGGACCGCGGCGCCTCGCAACCCATCCGCCCCCGCCGTGCCGCTCCCCGGGCAAAAGTGTCACCGGAACGTTTCTCCATCCTCGGGCGGATCTCTCCCGAACGCAAAATGGACATCTTCGGGCTGGGCATGGCCATCATCGGCTTGCTGATGCTGCTCAGCCTCTTCTCTACCACAAAGGGTGGTTTCACCAGCCTGGTAATCCAGCCGCTGACCCAGGCATTCGGCTGGGGGGTCTACATCCTGCCGGTCGGGCTGGTTGTTGTGGGTGCCTGGCTTGTGGCCCGCAACCTGGACCGCCTGCCGAAACTTAACATCGAACGCATCGTCGGGATGCTGCTTCTATTCGTTGGCCTGCTGGTGACATTCCACGGGATCGACGGCACAGCAGCCACGGCCTTCCAGCGCGCCCGCGCCGGTCACGGCGGTGGCTACCTTGGAGCGCTGCTCCAGCAGGGACTGGTGGGGGCCATCGACGTGCCGGGCACGATTATCGTGGTGGTCGCCTGGCTGGTCATCGCCGTGGCCATGACACTGGACCTGTCGATGCAGGAAATGTTCAAATGGGCCGGCCCTCTCGGGGCGAGGCTCAAAGAACGGCTGAGCCAGCGCCTGCGCAGGAAGGCAAGCCTTCCTCCCGGAAGCGAGCAGCCCGGGGAACCGGTCGACAATTTCACCCCTCTCGAGCTGCCGACACCAGCCGCGTCGGTCACTGCTGCGCCAGGCGTGACGGTCACCACCAACCTGCCCTCCACGCCAGCCATTGCCTGGACACTGCCGAAGGTGGCTGACATCCTCGAGCCGCCGGAAGCACCCAAGATCAACGAGGAATTCATCGAAAAGCGCGCCCGCCTGATCGAGGAGACCCTGGCCTCCTTCGGCGCGCCCAGCCAGGTGGTGGAGATCAGCCGCGGACCCACCGTCACCATGTTTGGTGTCGAGCCGCTGTTTGTCGAATCACGCACCGGCCAGACGCGCGTGCGCGTGGGTAAAATTGCCTCCCTGGCCGACGACCTTGCCCTGGCCCTGGCTGCCCCGCGCATCCGCATCCAGGCCCCGGTGCCCGGGCGCGGGTATGTAGGCATAGAGGTACCGAATGAGGAAATGACCCTGGTGGCGCTGCGCGAAGTGGTGGAGAGCGAGGTTTTCAGCCGCAACAGGGCTGCCCTGCGCTTCGCGCTGGGTAAAGATGTGGCCGGGCATCCCAAGGCCGCCAACCTGGCTGCCATGCCGCACATGCTCATTGCCGGCACCACCGGTTCCGGTAAATCGGTATGTGTCAATGCCATCCTCACCTGCCTGCTGCTGAACAACACGCCAGACGACCTGCGCCTGATCCTGGTGGATCCCAAGCGGGTGGAACTGACCGGATACAACGGCATCCCGCACCTGCTGGCACCGGTGGTGGTGGAGATCGAACGGGTGGTGGGCGCCCTGCAGTGGATGACCCGCGAGATGGATAACCGCTACCACAAGTTCGCCGAGATCGGCGCCCGAAATATCGCTGATTACAATACCCGCATCGCTTCGCAGGGCGGCAGGAACCTTCCTTACCTGCTGGTGGTCATCGATGAACTGGCAGACCTGATGATGATCTCCCCCGACGAGACCGAGCGCACTATCACCCGCCTGGCACAGCTGGCGCGCGCCACCGGCATCCACATGATCATTGCCACCCAGCGTCCCTCGGTGGACGTGGTTACCGGGCTCATCAAGGCAAATTTTCCCGCCCGGATCGCCTTCGCCGTGGCCTCCAACACCGACAGCCGGGTCATCCTCGACCAGCCCGGCGCCGAGCGGCTGCTGGGGCGCGGCGACATGCTCTTCCAGGCGCCCGACGCGCCTGCGCCGGTTCGTTTGCAGGGAGTGTTTGTCTCTGATCTTGAGATCACCCGCCTGGTGGATTACTGGAAACAGCAGGCCGGGGCTTCCAGCCCGTATGCCGCCGCGGCCGGCAGCCCGAACCTGCCTGCCGTCTCCGCCCTAGAGGGCGTACCGCTGAAGCAGGGGGCCATGTTCGAGGATATCACCGCCCTGCCGGGTGACCATTTGCTGAATGATGCCATCGACACCGTCCGCCGGGAGGGGCGCGCCTCGGTATCCATGCTGCAGCGCAAGATGCGCATCGGCTACACGCGCGCCGCCCGCCTGGTGGATACGATGGAAGAAAAGGGCATCATCGGGCCGCCCGAGCCGGGGACCGGCGTGCGCGAGGTGCTCGATTATGGTGAAGCCGCACCGCCGAAGGAAGATTGACATCTAGGAAATCCAATATATTAAGTAGATAATCCCCCGGGTCTCCCTTGCCTGCTGCTCCATAAACCGATTTTGGATATATAATTCTAAAGAACGATATTCCAATATTTCTGCTCGATGGTGGACTTACGAGGAGTGATGCTTATGAAACGTCTTCTCCCGGCTTTGATCCTGCTTCCCCTTCTCTTGAGCGCCTGTTTTCCGCAAGTTGCTCCCACCCCTTCTGCGGACGTCCTCGCGACCTCTGTTGCCCAAACCCTGACAGCTATCCCTACCCAGACTGAAATTGTCAGGCTCGTCACCCCCATAGTGAACACACCTACAGCCGGCCTGCCGACCATCACCTCCCCGGCAGTGTTACCGACCAATACACAGGCCCCTGTACCGACCCAGGTGATCGTTTATCCAACTTCTGTCCCCTATGTGCCCCCGGCCCCGGCCTGGTCACCCACCTATGCCGATCAATTCATCCACTATTATTACCAGAGGATCAATGCCCGCGACTACATCACCACCTGGTCGCTGCTCACGGATGGATTTAAAGCCGCGGTCAACAGCGAAGTGTCGGGCGGCTATGCGGGCTATGTCAATTTCTGGAACACCGTCCAGCGGGTGGATATTTATAATGCGACTGTCACCAGCTGGACCGGCAGCTACGCCACGGTGGTTGTCAACATGGCCTACAACTACATGAATGGTTTTGTCAACAGCAGCAACCAGACATTCCACCTGTTCTATGATTCCGGACGAGGCACCTGGTTGTTCGATTCCACAACTGCATCACCCCTGCCCACTGCAATGCCAACCCCGATTTCTATACCGTCCTACCCGGCGGATTTCATCTACTATTACTTCAACAACATCAACCTGCGCAACTACACGTTTAGCTGGTCGCTGCTATCACCAAGTTTCATTGCCAACAACAATCCCCCATCGGAGGGAGGCTATACCGGCTACGTGGATTACTGGAACTCGGTTTCCCATGTCGATGTCACCTATATCATCGTCAACAGCAACAGCGGCGGCTATGCGGAAGTGGTCGTCGGGCTGGTCTATAACTACGTGAGCAGTCTTGTCACGACGGGCAATCCTCACTTTCACCTGGTCTACAACTCCGGAATCGCGAACTGGCAGTTCTACTCTCCATAAGCCGATCCAACAACGAACCCATGACCCAGCCAAAGATCGAGGCTGGGTCATGTTGTTGATTCTTACCATTATCATCGCCAAACCGGAGGATGTCCCTTTTTATGGAAATTTTTCATGGTATGATACCGACACGATAGGAACATTTCATGGACGATAAGATCACCATCATCGAAGGTCCGCCCCCTGTATTTGAAACCGTCCAGGACGGCTGGGCGCTCAGCGTGGGCGAAGGTCCATTCCTGCCGCTCACCCTGCTCACCCGCCTGCGGACATTTAACGGCCCGGCGCTGGTGGAACGATGTTACCGCCGCTGGCGCCAGAACGAACCCATCCATCTGCATTACCGCAATGACCTGGGCCTGGAAGAGAATGCGCCCATCGTGGCAGCCCGCGCGGTGGAAACCGACGAGGGGAATGTGCTGCTGCTCTGGATCCAGCTCGATCCGCAAAAGGTCCAGCTGGAAATGGATCCCGGTGACGATGAACCCGAAGAGGGAAAGTGAACGCGCCTGCCGGGGCGGCTCTCCCTTCCGCCTGATTTGTGTCAATTATCACAAAATGTTTCCGCGCCGGTATGGATTTTGTCATATTGACTTGTTTCAATTTATCGGGTAACTTTAAGCAGATATAGTTCTTCAGGTGGAAATGCCTATGCAGGAGCGATCAACCATAGCGTAGAGAAAAGCGGGCCTCCCGTCCGGGGAGCCCGCTTATATTTTCACCGCACATTCAACTTCATAAGGAGAACCACATGACAGCACAGATCAATGCTTTTGAAATGGCACAGAAGCAGTTCGACGGTGTTGCCAAACTGCTCAACCTCGATCCGCAGGTGGCAGAATTGCTGCGCTGGCCGATGCGTGAATACACTTTCCGCATCCCGGTGCGCATGGACGACGGCTCGATACGCCTCTTCCAGGGCTATCGCGTCCAGCATAACGACGCCCGCGGCCCAAACAAGGGCGGCATCCGCTTCCATCCCGCCGAGACGCTCGATACCGTGCGCGCACTGGCCACCTGGATGACCTGGAAATGCGCCGTCGCTGACATCCCGCTGGGAGGCGGCAAGGGAGGCATCATCGTCGATCCGTCCACGCTATCCGTGGGTGAGAAGGAACGCCTGTGCCGCGGCTGGGTGCAGAATATGTGGAAGAACATCGGTCCGCGCCAGGATGTACCCGCCCCGGATGTTGGCACCACGCCCCAGATGATGGGCTGGATGATGGACGAATATTCCCGGCTAACTGGCGTATACACCCCCGGTGTCTTCACCGGCAAGCCGCTGGGCGGCGGAGGGTCACAGGGCCGCACCGAGGCCACTGGCTACGGTGTCATCTACACGGTTCGGGAGACCTTGAAGCACCTCGGCATCGACCCGAAGAAATCCGTGGCTGCCATCGAAGGCTTTGGCAATGTATCCCAGTACGCAGCCATCGGCTTCATCGAAATGCTGGGCGGCAAGGTGGCCTGCGTGTCGTGCTGGGACCGCAATGACAAGACCTCGTACACGTACAGCCACAAGAACGGCGTTGACCCGCGCTTCCTGCTCACCATCGTGGACCAGTACGGGACGATTGACAGGAAGAAGGCTGAAGCCGCCGGGTATGTCGTCGAGGACGGCGAAAAGTGGATCGAGAAGGATTGCAATGTTTTGATCCCGGCTGCCATCGAAGGGCACGTCAATGCCGAGACCGTCAAGAAGATCTCGGAGAATGTGAAGGTGGTGGCGGAAGGCGCCAACGGACCCTGCACCCCGGAGGCGGATGAGTACTTCAAGAAGAACAACATCTTCGATATCCCCGACTTCCTCTGCAATGCGGGGGGGGTCACCTGTTCCTACTTCGAGTCGGTCCAGAATGATGCCAATTATTACTGGCCGAAGGAAGAGGTGCTGGAGAAACTGGATCAAAAGATGACCAGTGCCTTCCATGGCGTTCTGGAGATGTCGCTGAAACAGAAGGTGTACATGCGCGATGCAGCCTACATGGTTGCCATCGACCGGGTTGCCAAGGCAATGCAGTTGCGCGGCTGGATCTAGCCTGCCTGGATCTCCAGCCACAGCCCCGCCATCCGAACGGAACGACCGAACAGGACGCCAGGTCAACCTGGCGTCTTTCGTTGTTGTATAATAAGGTCATCCGATAGAAGCCCCGGTTTCCGTACGGGGCGGTGAGCGCAGCACCAACCAGGGATGAAGCGAGTGTGATTATGGACCTGCCAGACGAAACCAAGAAACCGGAAGATCCCTCTTTACCGGAAGACCAGTTTCCAGAAGAACCGGTATTGCCGGAAGGCTTTACCCCGATCTCCGATCTGGCCCGTCTGCCGCGCGCGCGCCGCAGGCGGGCACAGCGCATGCTGGTTCCCCTTGCCGCGAATGAGCGGGCGGCTCTGCTCGACAGCCTGGCACGGCGCGCCTACCCCTCCTTCGAATTCTTCCTGTTCGCCCTGTTGGGCGGCGCGATCCTGGGTGCTGCCTACCTGCTCAATGCGCCCGCATTGCTCCTGCTGGGAATCCTGCTCACCCCGCTGCTCACGCCCTGGGTGGGTCTCACCCTGGCTGCCGTCACCGGTTCCTGGCGATTCTTCTTTCTTACCCTGGGCGGTATGCTGGTCGCCTGGGTGCTGGTATTCTTCACCGGGGCACTCGCCGGGTTCACCGGGAGACTCTGGCAGGATTTACCATTCACCTACGCCAGGATCCACGCCCAACTCTGGTGGCCTGACCTCTTCATCGTCGCCCTGGGGGCGGCCCTGCTGGCGATTTCGTTCGTCCGCTCCGAGCAAAAACCCTTCCTGGCAAGCGTGATGCTTGCCTACGGGTTCTTCCTGCCCGTCAGCGCGGCGGGCATCGGTTTCGGCAGCGGCAGGGAGATCAGCGGTCTCGCTGTCTGGCCGAACGGCTTGCTGGTATTCGTTGTCCACCTGGCGCTGGCGATGCTGGTCGGCGGGATCGTCCTGCTTGCCATGCGCTTCAAGCCGGTCAAAGCCGGCGGTGTCATCCTGCCGGTACTTCTCGGCCTTACCTCCCTGGTTGCCCTGGTGGTTCTCACCGGGCTGGTGACCTTCATCCGGGACGGCATCACAGCCGCCCGGCGCGTGTCTCCCACCCCCACCACCTTGATATTACCCTCCCCCACGCGCACAACTTTCCATACTCCCACTTTGAGCCCCACCGGCGCGGCGAGTGCCACATTCACGCCGAGTCTCATGCTCGCACCCACCCCTTCGTACGCTGTCATCAGCTCTCCCTCCGGGGGCGGGGCGCTTCTGCGCACCGAGCCGGGTGCCGGGACGGTGCTCCAGGCGCTCAGTAACGGCCTGATGGTTGAGGTGCTTCCGGAGACCGAAACCGTGGGCACGGTCGTCTGGGCGCATGTGCGCGCCCTCGGCACCATCGAAGGCTGGGTCCTGCAATCGGTGCTCACCTCCACCACCCCCACTCCGCCCGCCTCTACACCCAGCCCCACCCCCTGATCTTCCATTACGCCTGTTGGAGTTGTAAATGACCATTCATTTTGGTACCGACGGCTGGCGCGCCGTCATATCTGACACGTTCACTTTCAATAACCTGCGCATGCTCACCCAGGCCATCGCCGACGCCGTGGCTTCCGAGACCTGGGATAAATCCGGGAACGGCGGCGCCCTGCCAGACCCGCGCAAGTTCGTGGTCGGCTTCGACACGCGTTTCCTCTCCGACCGTTATGCTGGGGATGTGGCCCGCGTGCTGGCTGCCAACGGGTACACCGTCCTTCTCGCCCATTCCGATGCGCCCACGCCAGCCATCTCCTATGCGGTCAAAAACTTCAAAGCCATTGCCGGGGTGATGATCACCGCCTCCCACAATGCCCCCCGGTACAATGGCGTCAAATTAAAGGCTGCTTACGGTGGGTCGGCACTGCCAGAGCAGTGCCACCGCGTGGAAGTGTACCTGAATGACAACGAAGAACGCGCCCGCGGCCCAAACCTGATGGATTTCGACCTGGCACGCGAGCAGGGATTGATCCAGAAATTCAATCCCCTGCCGGCATATTTCGATCATTTGCGCACCCTGATCAACAGCGATCTGATCGCCGAAAACCCCCAGCGCTTCGTGGTCGACTCGATGCACGGCTCAGGGCATGGCGTGATCAAGGCGTTCCTGCAAGGCACCGGCTGCGAGATCACTGAGATCCGCTCCGAGATGAATCCCGGCTTCGGTGGTGTCCACCCCGAGCCGATCGTCAAGAATCTGGGCGCCCTCGCCGGAGCCATCGGCACCGGCATGGGTAACTTTGGTCTCACCACCGATGGTGATGCCGACCGCATCGGTGCCATGGATGAGCATGGCAAGTTTGTGGACCCGCACAAGATCATGGCACTCGCCCTGCGCTACCTGGTGGAAAAGCGTGGTTGGACCGGCGCGGCAGTGCGAACCGTCTCAACCACCCGCATGATCGACCGCCTTTGCAAGCGCTACAAACTGAAACTGTTGGAAACACCGGTAGGTTTCAACCACATCGCTGATCTCATGATGAGCGAGGATGTGCTCATCGGTGGCGAGGAATCAGGCGGCATCTCGTTCAAGGGGCACATTCCCGAAGGTGACGGCCCGATCATGGGTTTATTGATGGTGGAACTCATCGCCGAGTCGAAGAAAACCCTTTTCGCCCTGGTCGATGATCTGCTCGCTGAGGTCGGCCCGGCTTATTACGAGCGCACCGACCTGCGCCTGCACCACCCGGTTGCCAAGGCAGAGATGACCGACCTGCTGATCAAGAAAGCCCCGGCGGAGATAGGCGGGCAAAAGGTGGCCGAAGTCAGCAACATCGACGGCGTCAAATACATCCTGAAAGACGATTCATGGCTGCTCATCCGCCCATCCGGCACCGAGCCGGTATTGCGCGTGTATGCGGAAGGACGCAGCATGGAAATGGTGAGAGCCTTGTTGAAATACGGGGAATCTGTCGCGGCCAGTGTCACCTAGGGAGGAGCTTACCGGAACTTCAAACCCGCCGGTTTCAGACTGCTCCCCCAATCCATGAACGGGGTCAGGTGCGGGGTATTTAGCACGAAATAGTGTCCGAAATAGTATCCAATAAAAGAGCCCGAAACATCGGGCTCTTTGGTATCAAAGTCGGGAGCAAGCCAGCGGGCTTACTTTCGTTTCATCATTATTTCATCGGCGATTTCCGCATCCGGCGTGCCAGCAGGATGACGATCACCAGTGCCGCCGCCAGGATGATCATGGCAGGCAGACCGATCTCATCAAAGAATCCAGTGGATGGCATTCCCTGCCCAATCCCGGCTGTGCTCTGGGCGCTGAAGTAGGTGGAAGTCAGTTGATATGCCACCTGTGTCAGCCCCGCAGCCAGTGTAGCCGGGTCGGTGGTTTCCGTGGCTGCCGGGCTGTTTTGCGGCAGTGCGATCACGGGAGTGGGGCTGGCGGGCGGTGTGGTGGGAATTGCGGTATTGGTCTTGCTTGGCAAGGGGGTAGCCGGTACTGTGGCTGTCCAGAGAGCAGCCTGGGCTGTTAATGTGGCTTTCTGGATATTCTGGGCGTTCTGAGTGGCGATGGCCGCCTGCGTGGCATTTCCCTGCGTGGCAGTGCGCGGGCGAAGAATAAAGAAATAGACAGCCATGCATACCATCGTCAGGAAGACAAGGCCTGCCATGATTCCGCCCACGATCCAGAAAGTACGGTTGCTCTTTTCTTCTGGCGGCGGGGCGTCAGGAGTTTCCATCATATTGAGGTTGTTACCATCATCCAACATCGCGGCATCCTCCTTGATTGAATTATATTACCCTATGACTTCCAAATTGGCAAGCGGAACCACGACCTGGTCGCCTGAATCGAGTCTCACTTCAGCCGCGGCTACGCGCAGTCCGCTCGGCATGGCGGTCATCCCGGGGAGCAGCCTGGCAAGGATCGCCACCTTTCCGGAATGAGGTGCACGGGTCAGGCGCACCGGCTGGTCGGGGGCAAATGTCTCCACTTCGCGCGGCAGGGGGGGTTCCTGCGTCACGGGCAAGGAAATGAGTATCTCCGGGCGTACCCCAGTCTGCCGGGCATACGGTTCGGCGTTCAGGGTCACATCCCGTTTCACATTGGTGGTCAGTAATTTATACGCCGCGCTGTCCATGGGCTTCTGCCCGAATCCGTTCACAACAATGATCGGGTAATCCATCTGCGTTGCCACGGATACCAGCGCGGGGGCAAGGCTGCCCAGGATGATCCCGCGCACCGGCATCTCACCAGCTGCATGCAAAACGGCCGCATCGCTGCAATGCCCCGCCAACAGGATCGAGCCGCGCAGGCTCACATCCAGTTGTTTCATGGTAAGCACATCCTCTGGTGTTGAGAGCAGCGGAAGCATCACGCCGAGTCCCAGCCCGCCATTCCCCCACACCCCTTGCACCAGCGCCCCGTTGAAAGTGATCTCCACGCCGCGCTCGGATACCACGCGGGTAACCCTCCCGGGGATACCGGCGCGCAATTCATACAATCCCTCCCCGGCTTCCATTAAGATCCGCCCACTGCCAGCCAGCATGATCATGCCGTTGCAGGGTGCCTTCAGGATCTGCGGGACGAGACCCGTTTTTTGGGCCAGGGTATCGCCTTTGCTCACCGTTTCCCCGCCCTGCACCTGGACCAGTTTCTGGGCCGCCTCGGCAGCCATACCAAAGGTCCGGGCCACATCGATCAACAGGTGTTCCTGCCCGTAGTGCGCCTCCGCCACTACATCCAGCGGGGTGACGTTCTGATCCAGCCGCGCGGTCACCCGGCCGGGCACGGGTAAAAGACGTTCGCGCCGCAGAGATGTAAGGGGGAGGATATGTACGACGGGTGCCAGCATGGATTGATCAGCCTCCCAGGGTCCACAACCATTTTTTGATTATCTCGCGGCGCCGTCCCGCATCGGGCGGGAAGCGCAGCGGGCGGCCGCGCGCATCGATGACCAGCCCGAGGGCGGTCCCACTGACGGGAATCCCTTCTTCGCGGGTACGGTCGGGGCCAAAACCAATATCGGCATGCGCCAGGGGTTGCAGGTACAGTCGTCCGGTTTGACCGGCAGGCAGGGGCAACACTTCCAGGGCTCCCTGTTTCACCTCGATGCGGCTTTCATTTCCATTCTGGTACAGGAGCCGCGCCCGCAGGACAGGGGTTCCATGACGGGCGTTGACGTAGGGTGCGACCACGGTCGCCAAACCCAGGAAGGCGCCTGATTCCAGGATCTGGATGGGGAGAATGAAATTCCTGCTGGCGGCCGCGCCCAGGGCGGGCAGCAGGTTGTTCTGGTCAAGGATGAAGGTGGTGATACCCACTGGCTGAATGCCATCCAGCAGGATCTGCAATCCCTGCGCCAGGCTGGGAGCGCGGGTGACCACGCTGCCTGCCGCCAGGATCGGTTCAAAGTAGGGAGTCAGCCCGTGGGCAGCCCGGCGGGCTTTGCGCGGAAAATCCCGGCTTGCGCTGTGCATTGCCACGTACAGGCATTGTCGCGCCGCTGCCTGCTCGATCGCCAGTTCCTCCACCGTGGCGGGCAGGCTGGCCGGGTAGATGGATTTCTGGAACAGGTAATCGCGCACTGTCTCGCCGGGAATGTCAAGTGAGATCCATTTCAGGATGTCCTCCAGGCTGGTATAACGCAGCAGGCTGGAAAGCCCCTCTCCAAGTCCGAGTTGCGGATACACCCCCAGGGTCAGGTCGCCGCCAAAAGCCGCCGCCACGGTGGCTGCGGCTGCACCCAGGTCCACTCCCAGGATGCCTTTGCTCGAGTCATACACATGGCTGAGAAAGCGAATAATGCGCCCCTCGGCTGAGGCAGTAGGCATAAGGGTATTGCCGGCCCAGGAGTTGAGCTCATCCACGCCTTTCATCTGTCCTCGCCGGACATGCGCGTAGAGTTCGGTCAGACAACGATGGGCGGGCTGGAGATCTTCGTGATCGATACCGGGGCGCAGGTTGGGACTGATGGTCAGGTAGGAAGTCAGCGGTTGGAGGCTCTTCTTGACTTCGTCAGTCATGCTCTGGTTGCCCGCAAAAAGCAATCCAGGGCGTTTCTCTGCAGGCATCAGGAAACAGGCCAGGCCGATGATTTCCATCAGGCGCTGGACGGAACGAATAGCCCCCCCATCCGTTCCGCCGGCGATCAGGATCATTTCCGGGCGCAAGCGTACCAGGCTGTCGATCTGTTCTTCCACCTTGCGAGTGTCGTTCAGTCCGATGGTTTCGATAACATTGACGTAGGTGCTGCGCGCCAGGCGCAGGCTGCTTTCCAACGAGACCTCGTCGAGCAGGCCGACAACGGCAGTCCTGATCGCCGGGCCAGCGGAAAAAGTGGCTGCAAAAGAGTCCACCCCGGAGCCTTCCGTTGGAGGCATGAGCAGTACATTGCCTTCGCCGAGGAATTTGCGCCCGGTGACAATTTGCAGGTTTTCGATCGCCTGGCGCACACCCTCGCCAACATCCTTGTACGGTGCTGCGGCGGTTGTGGGTGCGTGACCGGAGGCGATGAAACGATAGTGGTCCTTCACCACGTCGAAGAAGGCGGCACGCGTGGTGACGGTGCCGACATCCACGGCGAGCAGTGATTCAGCAGCATTTGGCGAAGAAGGCATGCAGGTCTGTTCTCATTCGACGATTTAGGATGATTACAAGGAAGACAGGTAGGTGATCATGAAATTCAAACGCTCGATGAGAGCGGTAAGAGCAGCCATAAAGACACCCGCAAAAAGGACTCCGAACGTGACCGCGATGAAAACCTGCCCAACCCAGCCCAGCCAGCGCACCAGCCTGCTGCGCTGCGGGCCGCTGGCGGTAGCCTTCGCTCCAAAATGGAAATATACCAGGGTTGTCACCGTGCCAACCAGCATGACTATTCCCTCGCTCAGGCGTTCAAACCATGTCTTTTGGGCGACCGGGGCGAACGCGTTCATCGCCGCCCGTGCTTGGGGAAAGAGCGTGCCGAGCACTGCCCCGCCGATAGCCACTGCCGCACCCACGCCCACCAGGAATGCCATGCTGGGGTTTCCCAGGTTGGAGGTGCGCGGCGAGAGTTTCAACAGCAGAAGCAATCCGAGCACCAGCGGGACCACGGCGAGCAGCCGTTCAGGCAGGCTGCCGGAGAGCAGAGGCCGAAACAGGCGCACAGCCAGTACCTGGTGCCAGACCACCGCGGCAGCATATCCAGCAGCCACACCGATAAATATATGGATCGCCACCCGGAAAGCGGGATTATCCCCAACCAGGTAACTCAATACCATCAGGGTGAGCAGGAAACTGATCCCGCCACTGAACAGGTCGACGCTGGGTGGATTGCTCGCAGGCATGTCTAGGTCCCTTTTCCAGGTTTGTTGCCGCGGGCGCGCAAGCCAGCCACCAGGCTCCACAGCGCTCCTGCCAGGATAAAGATTTCAATCACAAGCGTCCCGGCGCTGAAAGAGTTCCAGTAGCGCTGCGCCAGGCCGGTCTGTTCTTCCGGGCGGAGGAAGGTCTGTTCGTATGCCTCCCCGCCTGCCAGGCCGGTGACCAGCCCCTTGATCTGACCGGAATCATAGTACGGCAGGATCATGGGTTCCGCCTGTGCGGAGATGACCATTAATATGGGTATTCTGCTGTTCGTGCTCCCAGTTTGCTCGATCCAGACCCGCCCGTCATCCGCATTATCGCTCAGGATGAGGATGGCAGCAAAATCGGCAAGGGATTGAATCCCTTGCAGGGCAGCCTGTTGCCAAGCTGGTTGACCGTCCACCGAGAAAGGCGCGGCCTGGATAGGCGCCATGTTAAAATACTTCACTCCCGAAGATCCGCCCGCCAGGTATCCCAGGTTCACATACTGCTGACCTGGCAGGATTGCACGACCCTGCAGCAAGCGTTCTGCCAGGGCTGGTCCGGTTGGGTTGGAAGAGATCAAAGCCAACCGCGGACCCTGGAGCAAAAGGTGGTCAAGAACAGGGGCAGCTGCCGCTTCCAGTTCCCCGGCAAGGGCAGGATCGTAATCAAAAACCACCAGCACCGGTGCATTGGCAGGCAGACTGCCGATCATGCTGAAGGCACTTACCATTTCAGGCGTCTGCAATCTGCTTGCCTGAGTAACCGAGATCCTGGTGCTCAGCGGTAAAACCACCGCAATGATCATCAGACCGGTGATCAACCAGCGCAATATCCGGCTCGAAGCGAGCCGCGTTCGCATGGTACTTACCGGCAGGGACTCGCTGGAGATCAGCTGTTCGAATGCGGCTGCGTAACGCTGTTGACCTTCTGTCACCTGGAGGCTGTCGGAATAGGCAGGCGGTTTGCTCAGCGCCCCCAGGCCAGGTCCAACCGGCAGCACGCCCTTTAAACCGGCAAGCGGACCATTCTGCTCGGTTACCTGGGGACCTTCGTGCAGGTTCACCTTGGCTTCTGCGACAATCGATTCCACCGGGCGCATCGCCTGTATCCAGGAAGGGAGTTCAGAGACCTCAAGGCTTCCCGGCAGTGCAGGTTCCGCCTCCTTCTCGACCGGTTTCTCAAATACCTGTTCCGGTTTCAACTTGGACAGCCAGTCCGGAACTTCCATCGAAAAGGCTGCTGAAGGTTTTTCCTCCTCCACGGCGCCTTCATCACTGCTAATCAGGGCTGGAGTGCCATCGGAGGGTGTCTTGCCGGGGATAATACCAGCCAGCCATTCTGGCAATGGTCCGCTCACACCTTTTTTTGTTGTTACCCGGGGAGCCGGTTCGAATTGTTCATCTTTTGCTTCCTGCCGGGCAGCCTCATTCACATCTGCCTTGAATTGTGACAGCCAGTCGGATGATTTGTCGCCAGCTGGGCTTTCGGGCGGCTTTTCGCTGATAAATAATGGTCCAGTTCCCTTTACTTCGGGGCCGGTCTTTGATTCAAGGCGGCTCAACCAATCCGGCATGCTTTCCCCGGTGGCCGCTTCCGGCGTTCCGGGTTTCGAGCCGAAATTTGCGAGCCAGTCCGGTATATCCGTTCGGATTGCTGCACCGTTGTCCTCATTTGGGGTAAGGACAGATTCGATCGCTTTCTCTTTTAATTGATCCAGCCAGTCGGGGATATCTTCACCTTTTTTGGGTGCTGGTTTGGTCTCCTCTGGCACCTTTACCGGCATCGCGGGCGGAGTATATTTGTCTTCCTTCGAAGGGGCAGGCCTGGGTTCGGGGGCAGCAGCCTCCTGTTTCGCCAGCTGCGCATCCAGATTCAGACGAGCCATCCATTCATTGCCTCCGGGTCCGGCGGATAGGCTTCCCGTCTGGTTCAGGGTGGGATCGCGGGTCAATTCAGATCCGGGGACGGGTGAGACATCTTCAATGGTGCGCAGGCTCATCAACCAGTCAGGCACTTCCTCCTCCTCATCGGAGGCGGATTTGCCAAGACCGGAGAGCCATTCGGGCAGGTCAGCATTTGAGTCTGAGCCAAGATCTGTGATGGGTTCGTCGGGCAGGCGTGAGGCCTGGGAATCTTCAGGAACAGATTTGCTTTCCTCTGCCTTGGTCGAACCCGCCCGTGAAAGCAACCAGGAGGGTAGTTTTTCCTCAGCCGAATCTTGATCCTTCCCGGCAGGTTTTTCTCCCGCCGGACCGAGATCTCCCAAATTAAATTTATCGCCCGCAAATTCGGCTGTGCGCCTCTTGCCGGTTTTGCCACCTGCCGGGGAGGTTAAATCTGGATTCAACTTGGTAGCACAAAACCTGCACTTATCCCTGTCAGCAGGATTGGGTTTTCCGCAACTCGGACAAGTGATCTCTGCCATTACCGGTTACCCCCATAAGGACGGTCTGCGCCGAATAGGATCCGCAGACCGGTCGTCAGAATACCCAGCGCCATGCCAAGCAGGATGCCACGCGCCCCCGCGCCTGCCAACACCTGGGCGATGAATGGGCGCGCCCAGTCGCTGAGAAAAGGCAGGTTTCCCAGGAAAGGAAGAGGCGCAGTGCCGAGCAGGATCAGCAGGACGGTGATCAGGAAAATGACAGCCACGAGGTTGAACCGGCGGCGCAGCAGGCGGATGCTGGCATAGGTGAGAGTGACAGCCAGCACCGCCATCAGGCTGGCTTCCACCGGCAGTTGAACAGTGGTAAAGATCTTCCCCGCCTGGACCGGTTTGGCCAGTCCGTACAGGAAGGTTACCGCCAGGCTCAGGACCAGCAGCAGACTGTAAATCGAACTGACCTTCCTGAGACGGATCTTTTTATAATGGACCTGGATTAGGGAAATGATGCCGACAAAAGTGGCAAAACCAGCCAGAATCAGCGCCCAATCAAGCAGTGTCAGGCGGAGTACTGCCAGCAAGGAAGTAGGACCACCCGCTTCCTGGGCGAAAAAATAGCCTGCCAGTACCAGCAGGCCGCTGGCGATAGCGATGGCAGTGCTGGCAATGTTGATGAACCCTGTTATGAATGAGGGACGTTTCACACAGCACCTGCCAGTGCCACCAGCGACCCCACCAGGATGGCACCGATCAGCAGCCAGCGCAGTATGTCCTGCACGGTCAGGCTGGCAGTGTGGAGCGGGCCGGAGTCGACATATGCACCGCTTGAATAGATTTCTTCGCCGATCAGTGATTCTTGCGCGCTGGCGTAGATCACCGCCTGGGCTGCCAGGTTGTCACTCCCGGCAAGGACAAAGGTATTCTTGCGTTCCACCGCGTCGGTCAACAAACCCACTTCGACGCCAAAATTCCCCAGCAGCAGGCTGGCGGAGACATTCTCGTCGCGGATGGCAGGGATCGTTCCAGCAGCATAAGAGAACGGCGAAAGCCCGGTCAATCGCCCTGCAGAGGGATCAAAGGATCCCTGCCCGGAGGTATTCGCGGCAGTCCGCAGGGTATCTTGCGAAAGGATGGCCAGGCTCGCCTCGCCGGAGGTGACGATCGGCGGCTGGTCGCCTGCAGAAGTCAGGTCTGCCAGGCGGCGCAGGAGGGCAAGCCCTGCCAGGGCGGAGGCGGATTGGGGGCTGGTGAGCGCGCCGCGCCCCAGTGAAACATGGAGGCGGCTGCCGTCTTCCACTACCAATCCCACCGCCTGGCGCAGGCGGGTTAGGGCGGGGATGTCGCGGTACACGCGGGGGGTCTTCCGTTTCAGGATCAACAATCCCAGCATCAGCGCGGCGCTGAGGAAAACGACCCCAAAACCTGCCAGACCAAGCCAGATTCCGGTCAAGGGATCTCCTCCCGCAGGAATGTGACAAATGCCTGCATCTCGCTTTGATCCTCCAGCAGGCTGGCCAGGGCTTCGATCTGCCCGGTGGAAACCGCGGGGCGCAGGAGTGGTCTGCCGAGGTACAGCGCCTGGGCAGCCAGCAATGTCAGCGGGTGGGCGCTTTCCAATGCCCATGCCGCCAGGCCGCCCAGCCCGCGCTGGCGCAGGAAATCCGCCCAGGCCGGCCACGAGGCGCGCAAAACAGGGATCGTCTCAGTTTGCATCTGGAACCGAGTATAGCACAAGTTGTGAAACAATAGAACAAACGAGCAATGTACCATTATTGATGCTCAGACGCCGGTCAAGAAGAGTATAATAAAATCAGCGCGCAAGCCTGTTAACCTGGTGCCCACGGAGAGACCATGCTGTACGGGAAACGCATCCGCCTGCGCAGTAACGAGCGCAGCGACCTGCCCAAATTTGTCGAATGGCTGAATGACCCGGAGGTTCGGCGTTTCCTCCTTTTGTCCATGCCCATCTCACAGGCCGGCGAGGAGCAATGGTTTGAGAATATTCTCAAGCGCAAGCCCGAGGAACAGCCGCTCGCCATTGAGATCAAAGACGACAGCGGATGGCGCCTGATCGGAAACTGCGAGATCTTCGATATTAATTGGCGCATGCGTTCTGCAGAAGTCGGTCTCTTCATCGGGGATAAAACCTGCTGGAACAAGGGCTACGGCACCGAGGTGATGCGCCTGCTGCTCTCGCACGGCTTCAGGACCCTGAACCTGAACCGCATATACCTGCACGTGGACGCAGAACACCTGGGCGGCATCCGCGCGTATGAAAAAGCCGGCTTCGTCCACGAAGCACGCTTGCGCGAGGCTTTGTTCCGCGAAGGCAAGTATCATGACGACCTGATCATGAGCGTCCTGCGCTCGGAATACACCCGTAAAAAAAGGCAACCCGATGACACAAATTAGTGAATTGCGCGTATATGGCGGGATCAAGCTCTACGCCGGCACCGCGAGCTCGGAACTGGCTCAAAAAGTGGCTGAATACCTGGGTGAGAAATTATGCGGCCGCGATATCATTGAGTTTCCTAATGAAAACCTGTTCGTTAAATTACACAGCAGCGTACGCGGCCAGGATGTCTATGTCATCCAGCATACCGCTGCGCCCGTTCACCGCAACCTGATGGAACTGCTGATCCTGCTGCAAACGCTGCGCCTGGATTCAGCCGCCCGAATCACCGCGGTTGCCCCCTACCTGTGCTACGGGCGGTCGGATAAGAAAGACCAGCCGCGCGTGCCGATCACCTCCCGCCTGGTGGCAGATATGATCCAGATCGCAGGGGCCGACCGGTACATGACCCTTGATCCGCACGCTTACCAGATCCAGGGGTTCTTCTCGGTGCCCGGGGACGTGTTGAATGCCTCACACATCCTGAGCACCTACGTGCTCAAAAACCTGCGCCCGTATCTCAAGGACCCGGTTGTGGTGACCGCCGACCTGGGTTACGCCAAGAAGGGTCGGAACTTCGCCGCCCGAATTGACACCCCGATCGCGTTTATCGAAAAACGGCGCATTGCCAATGATGCCAAGGCGGAAGCGCTGACCATCATCGGCGACGTGGAAGGCCGCGACATCCTGCTGATCGATGACGAGATCGATACCGGCCGCTCCATCATCCAGGCGATCAACCTGATCAAGGAGAACGGTGCCCAGCGCATCTACTCAGTGTTCGTCCATCCGATCTTTTCCGCGGATGCCGCCCAGCGGCTGGCAGCCCTGCCGGTGACGGAATTCATCACCACCGACAGCGTGCCCATCGCGCCGGAGAAAATGGAAGCCTTCGGCAAGCGCCTGACCGTTCTCACTGTCGCACCCCTGCTTGGCGAGGTCATCCGCCGTGCCCACGAGGGCCGCAGCGTGGGGCAAATGTTCAATGAATGATCCGCAGACAACTGCTCCATGCCCGAACTCCCCGAAGTTGAAACCATCGCCCGCACTCTAAGCCCGGTGCTCACCGGAAAAACATTCCTGTCGGTGAAATTGCGCTGGCAGCGCACGCTGGCTGCTCCTTCCCCGGTCACGTTCAAGAAGCGTCTCATCGGTCAGCGCATCGAATCCATCTCCCGCAGGGCCAAGTTCCTGCACATGCATTTATCCGACTTTCACCTCATCCTTCACCTGCGCATGAGCGGGGACCTGCTGGTGGTGCTCGGGGGCTACCAGCCTGGCAAACATGACCGCCTCATCGCCCGCCTGTCGGAGGATGCCAGCCTGGTATTCACAGACGCACGCAAGTTCGGGCGAATCTGGCTGGTAAAGGATCCGGAAGATGTCTTTGGTGGTCTCGGTCCCGAGCCGCTCTCGCAGGAGTTCAACCCCGACTGGCTTCATGCCGCCCTGCACAAGCGCCACCGGCAGCTCAAACCGCTCCTTCTCGACCAGTCCTTCCTGGCGGGCCTGGGGAACATCTATGTGGATGAGGCTCTCCACCTGGCCAAGCTGCACCCTCTCTCGCGGTCGGATACGGTCACCAAGAAACAGGCGAACGCCCTATGGCAGGCGATCCGGTCGGTTCTGCAGGAGGGGATCCGCCGCAACGGTGCGAGCATCGACTGGGTTTACCGCGGCGGGGAATTTCAAAACCATTTCCGGGTGTACGGGCGCACCGGCGAACGCTGCCCGGAATGTAATACAAAGATCAAGCGCATCCTGGTGGGTCAGCGCGGCACTCACTATTGCCCCCGCTGCCAGGTGCGCGCGAAATCCAAAAATCCTGTAAAATAAGCCTTGATGGACACCACCACGATCTTTCTTTTCTTCGTTTTTGCCTGTTTGGGTGCGGCCTTCGGGGCGCTCCTGCAGCGGGCTCGCAACCGGCGCACACCTCCCCCCTCCACGGATGCGTCTGCTCCCGCCGCCCCGGGCGAAAATCCCCTTGCTTCCGAGGGGGATATCGAGATCCTGCGTGCCTGGCGAACTCTCTCAGGGAGGATCTGGCTGGAAATGGATGGCGCGCGTCACAACGGCAAGGAGTCGCTCCAGCCAGACCAGCGCCGCCGGATGGTGAGCATGCTTCTCGACCTGCGCCCCTGGCTCGATAATGCCGCCGCGGCTGCCGTCGCTTCCGCGGTCGACGAGCCGCTCCCTGCTGTCCCCACTCCTCCCCTGAATAAAAAAGGGAAGCCGGAAGTGGCGGAGGTCAAACCTGAACCGGTCCTCAAGAGCATTGTGGAACAGATCGATGAACTATTGCAGACCAAACTGCTTCTCAGTCCGTTCAACAATCGCATTATCCACCTTGTCGAGGAACCCGGGGGAATGGTGTTTGTGAAGGATGGACTGAATAAATACGAGGGCATTGACGCCGTGCCGGATGCGGCTTTGAAGACTCTCATCCGCGAGACGGTGGCGGAGTGGGAAAAGAAACCCCATAATTGATTTGCCCCCTGGTTCTCCCGTTCCTTTTCTTTATTGCAGATTCTTTACCAAGTAGAGTTCCCCCCGTTTAAAACCGCGATCCAGATAGTATTGCCGTGTGCCCACCGCCGCGATGACCGCCATCCGGCGGTAGCCTTTTGTGCGGGCGACCTCTTCCGCTTCTGCCAGCAATCGCGTCCCAAGCCCGCTATGCTGGGTGGCACCGCCCGGCTCCGTTCCCACCGCCAGCGATTGCCCGTAGACATGCACCTCGCGGATGATCGCCGCTCCTTCCAGGTCCCTCAGACCCGTGCCGGGGGCAGCCTCTCCCGGTAGGGAAAGTCGCAGGAAACCTGCCAGTCGATCCTCTGCGGTAACGAACGACATGAAGTGTTCCTCCGCTCCATCGGGATGGTAAGTCAGATCGGCGCGGCTCAGGGCGGCGGCGCTCACCTTCCTGCCTCGCACTTCACGGCAGCGAATGCACTCGCAGCGGGTGCCGCGGCGCTCCATCTCTGCCTGCACATCCTGCCGCAGGCTGGTGCGCCTGTTGCCCTCCACTACGTGCGTGGAGGGAATGTCGCGGATGATGCGGTTGACGCGGCAATACCGCGGGATCGAGGGTTTCAGGTCGGCGATGAGGGTTATGAGTTCGTCCGTGGTATAGGGGTGGTATTGACCATTTTTCCAAGATTCGTAAAGGGGGGTTTCTTCAAGGAGCTGGGTCGGGTAGATCTTGAGCTCATCCGGGCAGAACCCCTGCCACAAACGCGGGAAATCCTCCCGGTCGGAGCCCGGCGTAGCGCCCAACAGGTTGGGCATCCAGTGCAGTACGATCTTGAAACCGCCCGCCCTCAGCAGGGCAACTGCCTGTCTCGCCCGGGCAACCGTATGGCCGCGCTGGTTGAGTTCGAGGATCGAATCATCCAGGCTCTGCACACCCATCTGCACCTTGGTGACCCCCAGCCTGCGAAACCATGCCAGTTCGTCTGGGGTGATCTCGTCGGGACGCGTTTCCACCGCCAGCCCCACATTGCGATGAAGGGCGGTTTCATTGATGTGCTGAATTTCCTCCAATCCAGCAGATTTCTTCGCTCCTGGGCTTGGCTGTCTTCGTCGACCTTGCCCGCCGTCAGCATTCATCGCCTCAAAACATTGCGTTACGAACCATTCCTGGTAGTGCCGGGTGTAGGCAGAAAACGTGCCGCCCAGGATGAGCAGTTCGATCTTATCTGTGGGATGACCAACCGCGCTCAGGGCCTCGAGCCGGGATCGAACCTGCCGGTACGGGTCAAATTGATGCTCGACGGCGCGCATGGCGCCCGGTTCATCGGGTAAATAGGATTTCGGCATGCGCACGTCGTCCGGGCAGAAAATGCACTTGCCGGGGCAGGCGTAAGGCTTCGTCAGCACGGTGACCGTGGTGACGCCCGAGAGCGTGCGCACGGGTTTCAGGCGGATCACGGCCAGTAGGGTCTCATCCGGCTCCCATTCACCCGATTCGACCAGTTGCTGGTATGCCGCCACCAGTGCCGACTTGTGCAACGGGGCATCCTGCCAGGCATGCTCCCGCAGGGCTACAGACAGCGGCTTGCCGAGCCGCACCTCTTCCAGGGCAAGGCGTGCCAAGTCCAATTTCTCAGGGGGCAGGGAGCGCATTTCGCTCCAGTTCGATTTCTTAACCATGGGTAAACACAGATATAATCAGTCCATGAACGCCGGGATTGCGATACAGCTGCTTACATTGAATAAACAATTCTACCAGACCTTCGGACGGGAATTTTCGTCCACTCGCCAGCGCCTGCAGCCGGGTGTTCAGCATATTTTGGACATTCTCACCGGGGATGAATCAATTCTCGACCTGGGATGCGGCAACGGTGAATTGGCCCGCGAACGCATGCGTCGCGGCATGCGCGGTTCCTATGTAGGCGTGGACTTCAGCCAGCCGCTGCTCGCAGCTGCCCGCCACGGCTGGGAGGATGCCCCCGCCACCTTCATCCGAGCCGACCTGACCACTCCCGACTGGGGAAAGGCCATCCTGCGCACTGCCCGGCCGCCATTTGACCTGGTCACCGCCTTTGCCGTTCTCCATCATATGCCCGGCCTCAGCCTGCGCCTCGCCATCCTGAAAAAGGTCCACGCCATGCTGCGACCCGGCGGCCGGTTCATCCATTCGGAATGGCAATTCCTGGGCAGCGATAAACTCAAGGGACGGGTGCAGCCCTGGGGGGAGATCGGTCTCAACGAAGGCGACGTGGATAGCGGTGATTACCTGCTTGACTGGCGGAGTGGCGGGCGCGGGCTGCGTTACGTCCACCATTTTGACGAGCCGGAGCTGGATGCCCTGGCAGAAGCCAGCCACTTCCGTGTCACCTCAACATTCCATTCCGACGGGGAGAATAACCGTCTTGGTCTATACCAGGTCTGGGAACGGAACCCCTAGCCATGGGGTGACCGCCGCCCGTGCGGAGGTAGGATGAAAACCAAGGATGAAATTGTAAAAAACTGGCTGCCTCGTTATACCGGCATGCCGCTGGAAGAATTCGGTAAATTCATCCTGCTGGTCAACTTTAGCAATTATGTGCACATGTTCGCGGAGATGAACGATACCCGCGTCTGCTGTGAAGACAAGCCGATGCCCAATGCCACGGCCAACGGGATCACGATCATCAATTTCGGCATGGGCTCGGCCAATGCCGCCACGGTCATGGACCTGCTCTCTGCCATCCAGCCAAAGGCGGCGCTTTTCCTGGGCAAGTGCGGCGGCTTGAAAAAACTCAACCGCCTCGGCGACCTGATCCTGCCGATCGCCGCCATCCGCGGCGAAGGCACTTCCAATGATTATTTTCCCCCCGAAGTGCCCGCCCTGCCCGCTTTCAACCTGCAAAAGGCCGTTTCCACCACCATCCGCAACTATCATCACGATTACTGGACAGGCACGGTCTATTCCACCAACCGGCGTGTCTGGGAACACGACGAAGTGTTCAAGAAATACCTGGTGCGCATCCGGGCCATGGCGGTGGACATGGAGACCGCGACCATTTTTACCACCGGCTTTTTTAACAAGATTCCGTCCGGCGCGCTGCTGCTTGTCTCCGACCAGCCAATGACACCCGAAGGGATCAAGACCGCCGAGTCTGACAGGCAGGTGACGGAAGACTTTGCCGCCCTGCATTTGCGCATCGGGATAGATTCGCTCAAGGAGATCATCAACGATGGTCTCACCGTCAAGCACCTGCGATTCTAGGTTGTGCCTGTCTCCAGGTCAGTAGAAATAGGAAATTAAAATGCTTGTCGCTATCACCCGGGCTGTCAGTCGTTCCATTAACGAATGCGAGCTCACCCACCTCGAACGCTCCCCGATCGATCTGGAACGCGCCCGCCTGCAGCACCGTGCCTACGAGCAAGCCTTGCGCAGCGTGGGTGTTCAAGTCCAGTCACTGCCCGAGGAACCGGACCTGCCTGATTCGGTCTTCGTGGAAGATATCGCCATTGTGCTGGCAGAATGTGTGCTGCTCACCCGTCCCGGGGCTATTTCGCGGCGAGCTGAGACCAGTTCCGTAGCCGCTGCCCTGGCTCCCCACAGGGAGCTGTTCCAGATCCTGGCTCCCGGCACACTTGACGGCGGCGATGTGCTGGTTGTTGACCGGATGATCTATGCCGGCCTTTCCAGCCGCACGAACCAGGCGGCGATTGACCAGTTGCGCAGTTTCACCAGACCTTTTGGTTATTCGGTCAAAGAAGTCCACTTGAGCGGCTGCCTGCACCTGAAATCCTCGGTCACACAGGTGGCAACGGAAACCCTGCTGGTAAACTCCTCATGGGTAGATAAATCGAATTTTCCCGCGTATAAAATAATCGAGATCCACCCGTCTGAACCGTATTCCGCCAACGCGCTGCTTGTCGGTGGAAATGTCCTCTACCAGCCTGCCTATCCGAGAACGGGGGAACGACTGGAAGCGGCAGGAATACATCCGCTCCTGGTGGATGCCTCCGAATTGGGCAAAGCCGAGGGGGCTCTCACCTGCTGTTCTCTCATTTTTTCCACCGACCCTGCACCCTCCGCTTGAGCCTCTCCCAAAAACGGCAAAATTCATCAGAACCGGTTGAACGGTGGTTCCACCCTTTCACAGGTAGCATTCATAACCCTGGAAATTCGTTCAACCTGCTGCAGTTACCCGGATTCTGGGGTAGAATCCATGTGATTTATTGCACAAACACCGCAACAGGGACCGGAACCGTGGTACATATCAAGATCCTCGGCATGCAATACCCCGAACGCTATGTCGTCAGGCGGCTGGTCGCGGCTGCGCAGCAGGAACTCGCCTCGCAACGCCAGTCACCGGAGATCAACATCGCAGAAGTGACCGATCCCGGCGAGATAGGGAAATATGCCTACGTGCTGGTGCTGCCCACCCTGGTGATCAATGAGCGAGTCGTCTGCAGCGGGCGCGTCCCATCCAGGCAGGAGGTCACAGCCTGGCTGCTGGAAGCAGTCGAAGCAGAGAAAATAACCACAACCTCCCTTCCTTGACAGGCAGGGAGGTTGCTTAATTCCCTCATGGGATGGGAGTGGCTATTTGCTGGAAGGGCGCAAGACTGCGTCGAGGTGATCGTTGACAGCGCTGAAGAAATAACCTGGCAGTGGCAGGGGGGTATAGGCCGAACCGGTACCCATGCTTCCATAGGACACATAATACAACTGTGGGTCGAGATTTGAACCAGCGTTGGGATCCTGGTAAGCAAAGAGCAGAAACAATCCATCCGGGCTGAAGCGCGCGGCAGTATAGCAGCACCTTGTCTCCATAGGGTCCAGGGCATCTCCGCGTTTCGTCCCCGCGTTATACGCGTAGAGATAACCCAATTCGTAACGGTAAATACTGTTGAGCACAAATAATGTCTCGCCGTTCCAATCGAAGGACGGGATCACCGGACGAGCGTTGTAACCGATCATCTCGAAACGCGCTGCCGGAAAACTATCCATCGCCAGTCCCGTACTGCCGCTGCAGGTACTGATATCGAAAATACTGATCAGGTCCACCCGCTCACCGGTATTCACGCTGATCGTGTTGATCGCGATCCTCATGCCATCAATGGACCAGCGCACTCCGCGCGCCGGGGCCTGATTGTGTTGATCACCGTAAGTGAAACAGCCCTTCATATCCTGTAATTTTGTCCATGTGTGCGCTTTGGATATTGCCTCCAGGTCGAAGGGCACGACATACAAAACACGGTTGAGGCTGATCGCCACCTGCGAGCCGTCGGGCGAGATCTCAAAGGCATCCAGGTAATCGGCCGCGGGGAAGCAGGTCACCTGGGTCACTTCCTTCGTATCCAGGCGTACTGTCTGGATGCACTTTCCGCTGATGTAGAAAAGCCTTTCCCCGTTGGGCGACCATTGCAGGTCGTTCTTTCCACCCCCGTCGGATGTGACCTGGGTCAGGTTGTTTCCATCCACCCCGACCACCCAGATGTCGTTATTGTTCAGAAAGGCGATCAGGTCTGCCCCGCCGATGGACGCCAGTCCCGCCTTTGTTGGCGTGGAACTGGGTTCTGGAGTTACGGAGGAAACAGGGATAGCGGTATCGCTAGCCACCAGCGGGAGCAGCTCCTTGGGGGTGTTCGTGATCGTCGCCTGGTGCACAGGCTGGGTATCGGTGCTGCTCACAACCCCGGTTTGAGTCCGGGATGGCAAAGGGGCTGCAAGGAATGGGATCTTCTCCCGGAAGAGTATGACCGTGACCACGACGGCCGCCAGGCACAGGAATAGAGCCCCGCCTCCCAGCCCGATCCAAAGGCTGGTCTTCTTGCGGGCCGGAGCGGGAGTGAGGATGGGTGTATCGGCAGGTGCCGGTCCTTTTTTCGAAAGGACTGTTCCGGCATCGTCGACTGACGGTTTTGGCACCGAGCTCCTGGTCGCCGTGACCATGGTCCTGTCGATGTTCACCAGGTCCGGGATCTCGCCGCTGGCTACCATTTTCAACGCTTCGCTCAAGGCTCTGACCGTTGAAAAGCGCTCATTGCGATCCTTGGCCATGGCCATCGCGATCACCCCCTCGAGCGCTGGCGGGAGGTCAGGCTTGACCTCCAGGATATGCGGGACGGGGTCGGTGATGTGTTTAACCACCACGCTCATCGGCGTGTCGCCGTGGTAAGGCTGCTGACCGGTGAGCATTTCAAACAGGATGACTCCCAGCCCGTAAATATCGGAGCGACCGTCGATGCCCTCACCCTGGGCCTGTTCCGGCGACATATAAGCCGGGGTGCCCACGATGGCGCTGCCGGTCACGTTGCTCTGGGTGGCGGCTATCTTGGCGATCCCGAAATCCGAGATGTAAGGTTCGCCGTACTGGTCGAAAAGGATGTTGCCGGGTTTCAAGTCGCGGTGGATGATGCCCTTGGCATGGGCTTCGTCGAGGGCGGGAGCCAGCCGTGCGAACAGGTGGGCTGCCTCCTGCACCGTCATGGGACCCTGCCTCATCCGCTCGGTGAGCGAGCCGCCGGTCATGTAGCGCATTACAAAATATGGCTGCCCGTCCTCCTCGCCGAAATCATAGACCGGTACAATGGCCGGGTGTTCGAGCATGGCAATCGTCTTGGCTTCGCGCTCGAAGCGGGTGCGGAACTGCGGATCGTGCAGCATCTCGCGCGGCAAGACTTTCAGCGCCACCTCGCGCTCGAAGCGCGGATCATAGGCATGGTACACGGTGGCCATTCCGCCGCGTCCAATTTCCGCCTTGATCTCGTAGCGTCCAAACTTCTTCACTTCCATAAGGTCTGCTCCTCGCATCAACCCGTTGTGTAATCCGCGGTACTCACAGGCTATTGTATCCTGCAGTTTTCAAGTTGCAGTTAACAAAGCATTATCAATTCAATGGTTTCGTGCGTGAATCTTACGCATCCTGTGGGTGCGCAAGATAAATTTACACGCAATGCTCAAGTATAGCAACGGAATAGAGGAAACGCAAGAATTTGGTATAATCCTTTTGCCGCCCCAGTAGCTCAACGGATAGAGCAGAGCACTCCTAAGGCTAAGGTTGTGGGTTCAATTCCCGCCTGGGGCATCTGGATAGTACGCCATTAAGGATTTTCTAACCAAAATAACCTTGATTTTTTTTTGAAATCCTAGTATCATAATCGTGCGAATGCTTGGGTGCCCCCCTCACCCAGGCGTTCGTGTTTAAATGACAATCCCGCCTTTGGCGGGTTCAATTTTTTTAAGGAGATCAACATGAATGTTCAAATTGCGGTTGTCAGCCTTTGGGCTTTCGATGTGCCGGCTTGCGCTCATTTTTACCGGGATGTGATCGGGCTGGAACCCGTCCCCTTGCATGCCGGGGAACGCCCTCATTTTAATCTCAACGGCTCTTACCTGACGATCATCCAGGGTCATCCTGCCATCCCGCCAGATCCTGAGCCCCGCTTCCCGGTGGTGACTTTCTCAATCCAGGATCTGGATTCAGCCATCGAAAGGCTCCGCTTCCATGGGGTGGGCATGCCCTGGGGCGTGGAATCAAACGCCTCCGGCCGCTGGGTGATGTTCCATGATCCCGCCGGGAACCTGATTGAATTGGTCGAATGGATCAAATGAGCATGCCATTTTATACACAGGTTATGGCACAGGTGATGGCACACCTCATCAAAGTCAGCCTGTGCCTCCTGCCGCGGCAGTGAAAAGCTTTTTCTTCAGCCAGAATGCTACATTGACCAGTCCGATCATCACCGGCACCTCCACCAGCGGCCCGATGACCGCGGCAAAGGCCTGCCCGGAGGAGATGCCGAACACCGCCACCGCCACGGCGATCGCCAGTTCGAAATTATTGCTCGCCGCCGTGAAGGAGAGCGTCACGGTTTTCTTATAATCTGCTCCGATCGCTCGCCCGGTCAGGAAACTGACCAGGAACATGATCACGAAGTAGATCAGTAGCGGGATGGCGATCCTGACCACATCCAGCGGCAGCTTGATGATGTACTCGCCCTTGAGCGAGAACATGACCACAATGGTGAAGAGCAGCGCGGCCAGGGTGATGGGGCTGATCCTGGGAATGAACTGGCTGTGATACCACTCCTTGCCCTTGATCTTCACCAGGAGCAGGCGGGTCAGGAACCCGGCAATGAACGGAATGCCCAGGTAGATGAAAACGCTCCTGGCGATCTCGCCGATCGTGATGTGCACCGCCACCCCCGAGAGGCCAAACCAGGTGGGCAGGACGGTGATGAACACATAGGCGTACAGGCTGTAGAACAGCACCTGGAAAATGCTGTTGAACGCCACCAGCCCGGCGGCGTATTCCGTGTCGCCGTGGGCGAGTTCGTTCCATACGATCACCATGGCGATGCAGCGCGCCAGGCCGATCAGGATCAATCCGGTCATGTATTCCGGATAGCCTCGTAGAAAGATGATTGCCAGGGCGAACATCAGTACCGGGCCGATGATCCAGTTCTGGACGAGCGAGAGACCCAGCACCTTCCAGTTGCGGAATACATCCCCCAACTCGTCGTAGCGCACCTTGGCCAGCGGCGGGTACATCATCAGGATCAAACCGATGGCGATGGGGACATTGGTGGTGCCCACCGTAACCAGGAAGTTGAACCTGGCTACCTGGTACGAGAAGAAGTAGCCGATGATCACCCCTCCCGCCATCGCCAGGAAGATCCACAGGGTCAGGAAGCGGTCGAGGGATGATAGTTTTTTTGTCAGGCTTTGCTCAGGGGCTTTTCTTGCTGCAATGTCAGACATGGGAAACCTCCAGGAGAATAATGATTTCAACTACCAGGTAGTTGATCGTTGGTCTATGCGTGGTTGGTGGTCCGTAATTTCCCACGCAACATTTCTATCGTAGGCGCGCCCTTCATTCCTTGCGGCGTGGGGTAGATCCGGCAACTCAGGTTGTAGCGTATTCGCTCTTCATGCCACCAATCCATGCCATTCACTTGAAACGAGGGCGACCCTAAAAACTTCAGGCGCATGGCATCCTCATCGTCTTTCAACTTTACCAGTCGAATATCCGCTGCCAGCCCTTCAGCAGCAAGAGCGTCTTTCAGGTTGGCAAGCGCCTCTTCCCATGATGGGCAGCCGTCGAAATACAACAGGTCAATTTGCATGGTTCACCAACAGGGAGATGATTTCGTTTTCCATTGCATCCCGCACCTTTCGGAAATCTTTCATGTCATCCGTCTCGGATGGATCAGGGTAGCTGTGATGCACACGCTTGCCTTTGCCCAGCCAGGCAGGGCATTCCCTGGCAGCCGAATCGCAGAGGGTTACCACCAGATCGAAATCCTTGCCCAGGAATTCATCCACCGACTTCGAGCGTCCTTCGTGAAGGATACCAATTTCAACCAGAGCCGCCAGTGCCTTTGGGTGAACGTAGCCCGCTGACTTGGTCCCCGCGCTAAAGGCTTCCCACCTCTCTCCCAGGCGGGAATTGACGATGGCCTCGGCCATCTGCGAACGGCAGGAGTTTCCGGTGCAAAGAAAAAGGACCTTTTTTTTCATTCTTCCATCAGTGCGTTCGCCAGGAAAGTGGTAATTTCAGCCTCGGTCGGCACACGCCCGGCTGTGACCACCTTTTCGTTGATCACCAATCCGGGCGTGGACATGATGTTATAAGCCATGATATCGGTGTAGTCAGTCACTTTGACCACTTCCGCCTCGATAGATAGTCCTTCCACCGCCTGGCGGGTGAGCGCCTCCAGTTTTTTGCAGTTTGGGCAACCGGAACCGAGAATCTTGATGGTTAGCATCGCATTTCTCCTTTAAAAGAAAAATAGCAAAATCGAGATGACCAATCCAACGATGACAACCCAAAACACATCCACCTTCAGCAGCAATGCGACCAATGCGCCAAGCGCCAGAAGCAGGGTGCGCAGATCCCAGTGGACGTTACCGGCAAAACGAAAGATGACAGTAAAGAGCAGCCCAACGAATGAACACAGGACACCGCCAATAGCTTTATTGAAATACCACGAGGCTCGCAAGCGGTCAAAGAACGGGAAGATCCCAGTCACCAACAGAAAAGAAGGGAGGAATATACTGATAGTGGCGATCAACCCACCCTGGGGACCGTGCAGCAAATAACCAATAAATGTGGCCGTGATGACTATCGGCCCGGGAGTTACCTGCCCAAGAACGATGCCGTTCATGAAGGTCGCGGCATCCAACCAGCGATGGACGTCCACGACCTCGCGAAGCATAAGGGGAATGGAGGCGAACCCGCCTCCAAAGGCGGTCAGGTCGATCCTGAAAAGAAGCACGGAAAGATTGAAAAGGTCCCGGTTGAAGATAAAGAGCAGCAAGAGACCCGCCAAGGTAGTGGCGATGATCGCCAAGATTGGTTTCACAAACGAATAATTAATCGGCGAAGCGGTCTTTCGTGCGCCAGGTTGCTTCAGCTTGACCAGGACCAACCCGACGATAGCGGCCAGGAAGATCACCAGGACCGGATTCGCATTCAGGCCAAACAATGCCGCTGCAAAGGCTGCGATTAGGAACTGCTTCCAGGTTTTCAGCGTGGTTTTGCCAAAGGTCAGAGCCGCATTGGCGACCATAGGAACAATGATCGCCTGCAGCCCCTTAAAGGCCGAGACTACCACAGGGAGGTTGTGGGTGACGGTAAATAAGGCTGTAAAAGCCATCATCAAGAGGAAGGCGGGCAGGCCAAATCCGATAAAACAAACCGCCGCTCCGATCACTCCCCGTTTTTTCAACCCGACATACGCTGTGGTCTGCATGGCGGTCGCACCCGGGATCATCTGGCACAGGGCAACCCCAGCATTGAAACTCTCTGCATCCAGCCAGTGCTTTTGCTCGACCGTACAGCGGCGAATGTAGGCAATCATCGATGGACCGCCGAATGCAGTCATGCCCAACCTTGCAAAGGTCCGGAACAGCTGCGCCAGGGATGGCTGGGGTTTGGATGGGATTTCCATTTTGTTGGGATCTCCAGACCTTCTTTCTGGATCCATGCTCGTCATGATTTACAGGATCCAGTTGAAGAAATAACCGATGATGATGATGGCTGCGGCAACCGTCCCAAAGAAAATGACCAGGAGCTGGGGCTTGAGCACACGCCGCAGGATGATCGCTTCTGGCAGGCTTAGCCCGACCACGGCCATCATGAAAGCCAGCGCGGTTCCAAGCGAGGCACCCTTCTCGATCAGTGCGCTGACTATAGGAATCATCCCGGCCGCATTGGAGTACAACGGGATGCCAAGCAGCACTGCGACCGGTACCGACCACCAGGCCTGCTTTCCCATAATCCCGGCCAGGGCGCTCTGAGGCACGTACCCATGGATAGCAGCCCCGATGGCAATCGCCACGATCACGTACAACCATACCTTCTTGATGATTTCCTTGACCGACTCCCAGGCTCGTTCGAAACGCACCGACCAGGTCAGCTTTTCGCCTTCGATGGCTCCCTGGCTGTGGATTTTCCAGACGAAGTCCTCAACATAACGCTCCAGTTTCAGCCGTCCTATGATGAATCCGGCAACGATGGCAATCACAAGCCCGGAAAGGATGTAGAGGCTGGCGATCTTCCAACCGAACAAACCGAGCAGCATGACAATGGCCACCTCGTTGATGGTAGGTGCGGCGATCAGGAAGGAGAAGGTCACCCCCAGGGGAATACCCGACTCAACGAACCCGATGAAGAGCGGCACGGCCGAGCACGAACAGAAAGGCGTGACGATCCCCAGCATCGCCGCCAGGATGTTGCCGACGCCTTCCCGTTTCCCACCCAGCAAAGCGCGAGTACGTTCCGGACTAAAAAAGGTCCGAACGATGGAAATCAAGAAGATCATCCCGGAAAGCAGGAGCAAGATTTTAGGGACATCATACAGGAAGAAGGCGGCCGATTCCCCGAGTCTCCCGTGGGGCAGGCGAAATGCTGAAAAAGCCAGCCAGTTTGACAACGGCTGGATGAGGTTATAGGCGGCGATCCAGGCGACAACAGCTAGCACAACGATCCGATAAACGCTCCCGGCAGGACGGCTGGAGGAAGGAGTGGAAAGGGTTGTCAAGCAGGTCTCTTTTCTTTACAACAGTTTGGACAGGAGCAATCCGGAGAGGGAGCCAGTTCCGGCAAGGTCACACCCTGCAGCTCGGCAGCCTGGCGGATCAGTCGGAGCAGGCGGGGATTGCTGATCCGGTAATGGATATTTCGCCCCTGCCGGCTCGTGGCGAGGATACCCGCCTTGCGCAGGGCCATCAGGTGCTGGGATAGGTACGACTGCCGCCAGCCGAATGTGGCTTCCAGGTGGCAGACGCACGGCTCCTGCCTGCCAATCGCCAGGAGGATCTGCAGGCGCGCCGGCTGCCCGATGGATTGCAGTAGAGAGGCCACCGATTCAATGGATGATATATTCACCTTCATGAATATATTATACCCGGTGAACCTCACCCCGCGAAGTGCAGGCTGTCATTTCCCCGGATGCAGGATGTCATAAAAAATCCCCGTCCAATAAATGGACGGGGACTCGGGTTCACAGGCTCCGGGGGAATTTCACTATCTCAAACTCTTCAATACATCCCCCAGCCTGCCCACCTCGTCGAGCGTGTTGTAGTGCACCGCGCCGACGCGCACCATCCCGCCGCCGGTTTCCAGTCCCAGCCGCTCGGTGACCGCCAGGGCGTAGTAATTCCCGTCCCATACATTTATTCCCTCGGCAGCCAGTTTCTCCGCCACCTGCCGAGGCGGCATGCCTGCCAGGGTGAAGGAAAAGGTCGGGACGCGCTGGTCAAGCCTGCGCGCATCTGCCGGGCCGTAGAGTCGCAAGCCGGGGATGCCTGCCAGCGTGGTGAGCAGGCTGCGGCTGAGCTCAAACTCGCGCGCCCGGATGGCCGTCATGGCTTTCTTGAGTTCCAGCCTTCTTCCCCGGTAACCGCTCTCGCGCAGCCCTTCCTCCTGGTCGCCCCCGAAGGTCTTGCCGAGCCATTCCAGGTATTCCAGCGCACCAAGGACCCCGGCGATGCCTTCGTGGTTCTGCGTGCCGGTCTCGAACTTCCCCGGGGGCAGATCCGGTGCAGGGCGCACCTTGTAGGCTTTCAACTCGTCCAGCAATTCATACCGACCGTAGAGGGCGGCCGCATGCGGACCGAAAAATTTATAGGAGGAACAAACCAGGAAATCCACCCCCAGCGCCCGCACATCGATCGGACCGTGCGGGGCATATTGCACTGCGTCCACGTAGACCAGCGCGCCGGCGGCATGCGCCATCTCGGTCATCTTGCGCACCGGGTTGATCGTCCCGACCGCGTTCGATGCGTAGCCGAAAGCCGTGATTTTCGGTTTGCGTTCGAGCGCCTTTTCGAACTGGTCCAGCTGCAGGGTGCAGTCTTCCACGTCGAAATCGATCCAGGTCACCTTGCAGCCGCGTTCCTCTGCCACCAGCAGCCAGGGCGAGATATTGGCATCGTGGTCGAGGCGGGTGACCACGATCTCATCCCCGGATTGCAGCTGCCTTGCCAGGCTGCGGCTGATGTGCAGGGTGAGCGTGGTCATGTTGTTGCCAAAGATGATCTCCTGCGCCCGTTCGGCATTCAGGAAATCTGCCATGGCGGCGTGCGCTTCCTCCAGCAGGGCGTCGGATTGACGGCTGGTGGCAAATGCGCCCTCATGGTTGGCGTTGCACTCGAGCAGGTAGTGCTGCATGCGCTCGGCGGATTGGCGGGCGATTTGCGTTCCGCCGGGGTTGTCGAAAAAGATTGCCGGTCGGTCGAGTGAAGGGAACTGGGTGCGCACGAGCGGGATGCTCTCGCCGAGCATGCCCGTCGCTTCCGGCTGGATCGAAGAGGCGTTGGTCATATTGACTCCTTGGGGCCGATTATATCCTCTCCCCGCCTATCTCAATTCCTCATTTTCCCCCTTGCCAAACTAGTACAATTGTTCTATAATTAATTCAAGCATGGAAAGGCTGCCCCCTTTCCGTGCTGTTTATTAATCCTGACTGATCGTTTTCTTGTTTTCTTTGGAGTCCCTCCATATTTGGAGACCAGCCCCACCGGCACCATGCCAGCCTGGAATTAAGATCTGCTTCCACTTATTTTTACCCATGAATCCGTGCAAATTCATCCCCCGTTCCGGCAGTCAAAAAGCCATCAAGGAAAACTTTAATTCCCATGTCATCTCCCTCGCCAGCGAAACCGGCTCGCAGGAGCTGCCTGGCGGGCCCTACGCAGACGAACTCAGCCTGGCGAGCCTGTACCTGTCGAAGGCCCTGCAGGAAAGGGAAAATGCCCTCGAACCAAAGGAAAAACTTGCCTGGGATTTTTCCAGCCGTTGCTGGCTGGAAATAGTCATCAAGCTCAAGCGCCACAACCTGGAACGCAGGCAGGACATGACCGAAGGCTGGGAATCGTTCCTCGAAGCCATCCGGCTTGCCAACGGGACGCAGTCGGTAAAGCGATGAATCCGATCCCGCCCGCCACCTGGAAACAGATCCGCGCGGCTTGTTCCTCGGTCGGTCGGTTTGCCAGCGATCTCCTCGGCATCCATTTGTATGCCTACCAACTGGAGGCTGCCCGGGCGATCATCCGTTCCGTTTTCAAACGCGACGGCATGACCTTCGTGATCATTTTCAGCCGCCAATCGGGCAAGGACGAGATCCTGGCGGTCATCATCCTCTTCCTCATGGTTCGCTTCATTGAACTTGGCATTGATATCGTCTGTGCCCAGCCCACATTCAAGCCGCAGACCGTCAATGCCATGGAGCGCATAAAAAAGAGGGGCGTGATTTTCGGACCTCGGCTATCCCGGTCGGCAGGGTACATCCTGCGCCTGGGCGAGTCGCGCGCCTGTTACTTCTCCGCCGAGCCCGCCGCCTCCCAGGTGGGCGCCACAGCAGACCGGCTCCTGGTGATGAACGAGGCGCAGGACATCGAACCAGCCATCTACGATAAACGCTTCGCCCCCATGGCTGCCAGCGGTTTCGCCACCAGGGTGTTCTCCGGCACCAGTTGGACTTCGAACACGCTGCTCGCCCGCGAGAAACGCCTCGCCCTGGCCGCGGAAAAAGCGGACGGGGTGAAGCGCGTGTTCGTCGTCGAGGCGCGGCAGGCGGGCCGGGCCAACCGTTATTACCGGCAGCACGTGGCTGCCGAGATCCGGAAGCTGGGCCGCGACCATCCCTTCATCCGTAGCCAGTATTTTTGCGAAGAGATCGATGCGCAGGCTGGTATGTTCCATGCCGCCCGCCTCGCCCTCATGCAGGCGGATGAACCTCCGGTCCTCGCCTCCCCGGGTATCGAAGAAGCCGGGCTCCCTCACCCGACAGTACGGCGACCGGTCGCCTTCCTGCTGGATGTTGCCGGTCAGGATGAATCCCGCCGGAAACCAGGCGGGGAGTCGCCCCTCTCCAATCCCGGCCGCGACAGTACCAGCCTGACGATCGTCTCACTGGATCTTTCGAACCTGGAAACCCTGCAAGCACCCGTCTATCGCCTGATCCGGCGGCAGCAGTGGACCGGGTTGAATCACCTGGTCCTCTTCGGTCAGCTCAAAAGCCTGGCCAAGGCGTGGAAACCGCAATATATCGTCATGGATGCCACCGGCGTGGGCGAAGGCCTGTGGGCCATGCTCGATAAAGCATTCCCCGGGCGTGTGCTGCCGGTCAAGTTCAGTCAGCAGGTGAAATCGGAGATCGGCTGGCGCTTCCTGGCTATCATCGAGACCGGCCGGCTGCGCGACTGCTGCCCAGATGACGATCTGCCCGGCAGAACGGCGCGCCTCCAATACGTCGCCTGCCAGTCTGAGATCCTGCCCGGACCGGCCCGCACATTGCGTTGGGGCGTGCCCGAAGGGGCGCGCGGACCGGATGGCGAACTGGTCCACGACGACATCCTGATGGCTGACTCGCTGGTGGCTGTCCTGGACCGGCTCGACTGGTCGCTTCGAACCGAGCTGCGCACCGTCGAAGGCACCGACCCACTGCTTGCCATGGAAAGGAATTATTGATCACGGGTGGCACCAGGCTGCAAATTTTCTCATCGGCGGGATGAGTCGCCGATGCACATACGGGTAACCTCCCTTTCACCCCTTAAGAAAGCGACCGTGAACGAATAGGGTGTATTATTAAGGCGACACTGCTTCCGCCGCGGCTTCGGCCCGGCTGGAAACTGGAGACTCTCTCATGACCGCCCTCGCAAACATTCTCGATGAAATGACTGCGCCCGCCGAACTGGCAACCCCCCTGCCGGAGGGTTCCGTTCGCTGCACCGCCTGCGGTCACCGCTGCCTGGTGCGCAACGGACGGCGCGGGGTCTGCCAGGTGCGGTTCAACGCGCAGGGCACCTTGCGCGCGCCCTGGGGCTACGTTGCCGCCTTGAATGCCGACCCGATCGAGAAGAAACCCTTTTATCACTTCCTGCCCGGTGCCGTGGCGCTCACCTTCGGCATGCTCGGCTGCGATCTTCACTGCGCCTACTGCCAGAACTGGCTCACCTCGCAGGCGCTGCGCGACAGCGCCTCGGCCGAGGCAGCCTACCTGGTCAAGCGCGTCTCGCCGCAGCAGATCGTCGAAGCCGCCAAACTCTCCGGCGCCGAAGTGATCGCCTCTTCCTACAACGAGCCGCTCATCACCAGCGAGTGGGCGCTGGCAGTCTTCAAGGAAGCCCGCTCAGCCGGGATCAAGTGCGTAATGGTCTCCAACGGCAATGCCACGCCCGAAGCCCTTGATTACCTGCAGCCGGCTCTCTCCGGCATGAAGATCGACCTGAAGTCGATGCAGGACAGGAACTACCGCCGGCTGGGCGGGGTGCTGAAGAATGTGCTCGATACCATCCAGCGGGTAGCCGGGATGGGACTCTGGCTGGAGGTGGTCACGCTGGTGGTGCCCGGTTTCAATGATTCGAGCGAGGAGCTCTGGGACGCGGCGCGCTTCCTCGCCTCAGTCTCCACCGATATCCCCTGGCATGTGACCGCCTTCCACTCCGACTACAGGATGCTGGACACTCCCAACACCCCGCAGCAGACGCTCCTGCGCGCCGCCGACATCGGCCGCGAGGCCGGCTTGCGTTACGTCTACGCCGGGAACCTGCCCGGCAGCGTGGATGATTACGAGACCACTTTCTGCCCGCAGTGCAACACCCCGCTGGTAGAACGCCGCGGCTACCGCATCCTGGCCCTGCACGTCACCGCCCAGGGCATCTGCCCGCGCTGCGGCACGGAGATTGCCGGGGTATGGCCTGTTCACCGCTGAACGGTGGTCCGGCGGGTGAACCTGTCTGGACAAGATTGGTGGCTTGAATCCCAGCCCGAAATACTGTACAATTAAATGTAATTGCCCCTCCTACCGGATGTTTGCGCCAGGGAGCAACGTCATGGACATTATCAAGGTATCTGCAACCTCCCGTTCTTCTGCAGTCGCCGGGGCGATCGCGGGTGTGATCCGCGAAAACAAGCATGCCGATGTGCAGGCGATTGGAGCCGGGGCGGTGAACCAGGCCGTCAAGGCTTTGATTCTGGCAACCAGTTATCTCAAGAACGATGGCATCGCCATTGTGGCGGTCCCCGAGTTTGTCGATGTGGAAATAGAAGACAAGGTCCGTACGGCGATCAAGTTCGTCGTCGAACCACGCTGACCTTTTCCCATTTTGCCCATCCCCTCGCTTGTCAGATGAATACCAGGCTCAGGAGCGGCTGCCTCACGCGGCCGCCCCGCCTGTGTTATCATCCTTGGGAGGTACAATCTGCCACCATGACGCGCACAAGAGAGCCTGGCATCCGGGGGATGAGCATAGCCCTTCTGCTGGGCCTGCTGGTTTCATTTCCATCCGGGGGCGTTGCCCGCCTAATCTCTCCGCAACAGAGCCCCGGTTTTATGTCCGTGATCATCAGCGAGGTGGCCTGGGGGGGAACGGCTGCCTCGCCGGACCATGAATGGATCGAGCTGTACAACCCGGGCGGCCTGCCTGTTGTCCTTACCGGCTGGCACCTGGCTGCCGAAGACGGCGACCCCAATATCCTGCTCACGCGCTCGATTCCTGCAGGCGGTTTCTACCTCATGGAACGGGGCGATGACACGACCGTGCTCGACCTCATCGCCAACCTCATCTTCTCCTCCCCGACCGGCCTGGCAGACACCGGCGAGGTGCTGGGCCTGTTCGCCCCGGACGACACCCTGGTCGACAGCGCCAACCTGGGCGGCGCCATCTGGCCCGCCGGCTCGGCTTCCCCCGACTTTTTCAGCATGGAACGCATCGACCTGATCCCAGATGCCCCCGGTGCATGGGCATCCAACGACGGCACCCACCGGAACGGGATGGATGCCTACGGCGATCCGCTCAACGGCACGCCGCGGCAATTCTATGCCCTCTGGCCCCCCACCCCCACGCCGACGCCCACACCGACCGACACAGACACGCCCACCTACACCTATACGCCCGAGATCAGCGATACGCCTACTACCACTCCCAGCCCCACCCTTACAGCCACCCACACATACACGCCCACCATCACCTCCACCCCGACCGCGCCAGTGCACCTGGTGATCAGCGAGTTCCGGGCGCGCGGCTGGTATGGGTCGGACGGCTCGGCTGACGAGTTCGTGGAACTCTTCAATCCCGGCGGGGCGGCCGTCAACATCGGCAACTGGTGGATCAAGAGATCAGGCTCCTGCGCTTCGAGCAGCGGCGCGGCCATCACCAACATGGTGAAGATCCCCGCCGGCACCATCCTGAAGGCCGGCCAGCATTACCTGCTGGCAGCGGCAGGTTCCTACCTGGCTGCCCCCACTTCGACCTCTCCCCACCCCGACCAGACCTTCCCGGCCTCGCTCGAGGATGACGGCGGGGTGGCGCTAGTCAATGCCGCCGGCACGGTGGTGGACCAGGCCGGCATGTGCCCCTCCACCCGCTTCCGCGAAGGAACGACGCTGCCCGCCCTGTACGGCAGCTCCGACCGCAGTTACGAGCGCAAGCCCGGCGGTCTCAGCGCCTGCTACGACACCAACAACAACTTCGCCGACTTCACCCTGATAACCACCGCCAGCCCGCAGAATATGGCCAGCCCGAACACCATGTGCGCCGGGGTGGTCACCTACACCCCCACTCGCACGCCCCTGCCCACCCGCACCAACACTCCCGTCCCGGGCGTGGTGGTGATCAACGAGTTCCTACCCCGCCCGCGGCTCGACTGGAACGGCGACGGCACCGCCAATAACACCGACGAGTTCATCGAACTCATCAACATGGGCACCCGCCCGGTAGACCTGAAGAACTGGAGATTGGATACCGGTTCCGGCACGCCTTACTACATCCTGCCCACCCTGACTCTGCTGCCGCGCCAGATCGCCCGCTATTTCCGCTCGGAGACCGCCCTCGCCCTGAGCGACGGCGGCGGCAGCGTGCGCGTGGTCAAACCCGACGGGTCCACCGCCGACATCTACAATTACCCGCCCGTCGCTGCCGCGGATGTATCCTGGTGCCGCCTGCCGGACGGCACCGGCCTCTGGGCATTCGCCTGCCACCCCTCGCCCGCCAGCCTGAATATAAACCTGGGCGCCACGCCCACCTATGCCCCTCCCGGCCCGGGAGAGGGGTCAGGCGGGGTGTTCTGGTTGGAGAGCCGCTCGAAATGGGAAGTGTTCGTGGAATAAAAAAATCCTGATAAGGTGGGGGTGAATCAATATGTCAAATTATTATCCCCGTGGATGCACTAATAAAAAACAGCTCCATATTTTCTGGGACAGTAGCTACGGCGGTATTGACGAGACACCTTTTAAATTAGTGTCATTGCTGATAAATCGCGCCTGCGCGCGAGCGGCGGAGCCGCTGTCCGCTGCGACCATCGCTCGCCCCACCGCAGGGGCGCTGTAGCTGCTACCTGTCCAATGCAGGCTTTGTCAGCCTGCCAAGATGATCTCCCGATGCTCGACATCATGCTTCATCATCACTTCGATCAAGTTCTGGATAGTACCCCTCTCATTCCAAGGATACACCATCTCAATATTCCATTTTTCGGTTGGCATTGTCACCACGAGCAACTTGAGTTGGTCGTATGATGCCTCATACTCTGCCCAAACCTGCTCAATAGTCCAATTGCGCCGCAAATCGACGGCTAAGCCATTGTACTCATCATATTTCTCCTCTGGGATGCAGTGGTACTCGCAGCCCTCAGTATGCGCTCGTAGCGAATGTGCCGCTTCGCCATTCCATACACCTAGATGTCCTACTACATCCCGGACGTGCCATGTCGAGTTGTCGTTGTAGGCAACACGTTCTGGATCAATGCCAGAGAGCGCCAATTGTGTCTCTCGCCGTGTCACATCGAGTAATTGCACCATTCGCTTGCGTTCTTCCTCAATATTCGAATTCATGGAATTTTCCTCTCTTATACATAACAACCTATTGTCAAGATAATGGTGGGCAACCTAGGTGCTCAGCCGTCATTGCTTCGATGGACTCAATGCGTCAGATTCCTTATCGCATTAAGATACTTATAAGTGTTAATTAACCGCGTTGGACTTGGCAAGAGCAGCGAAGCCATTATCTACTTTAGCCTGTTTTAAGTTATGCCTCTACGTATTCTTTTTTGAAACCCTGCAATCCCCAATAGGATGCACAATATAGATATTATCAGACCGGGCCAGTGATTATTCAGAAAGGCAACCGGTCCTTCAAGAATGGTAAACAATTTCGAAAACGCTTGAAAAGCAGAGGCAGCTAAAGCAATAAATAACAGCCCTTCAAAGACCATCTTGTAGCTCTTCTCAAGCTGTTGGCGATCTCGTTCCTCGTAACCATTACTCCCCCCTACCAGGGCTCCTAGAGCAGAAATCGTCAGCATCAAAGATAAGAGTTCAAAATCTGGTATGAATTGGAGCGCTATACCGATGACCCCGACGATGAGCGCATAGATAATCCAGAAACGGTAATTTACCAACATCCTCTTCATTGTATTCATTATTCACCTCTTCTCCTTTCGCGAATCCTTTACTCATCTACCCTGAATCGAATCAAGCAAGCCGCTCTCTTCCATCCCATCACACGGACGAAAACAATAAGCTCATCAAACCAAACCCGCGCTCTGCCTCACTATATGCTCAACCGTTGTTTCTTGGCTCAACAGCTTATACCTAAATAGTATAGCGACATCAATGAATGAATTCAATCAACCAATCACAAGAATTCGTGAAAACAACTAAGTGTACGATCTTGTTCTGGAATAAAAAATCCTCACTCATGCGGGGAATTAACCCCTGTGGCGGTTCTCAGAACCGGAACGATATCATATTGACTCATTCATCATGTCATTGCCGGTCCAGTGCCGGCGAAACGACTTATTTTCCTGCCAACTGCTTATCCAGCCAATCGACCATGACCTTGAACACGGCTGCTTTTTCGGGGTCGGTGTGCAGTTCGTGCTTGAAACCCTCCCACATCTTCAGGGTCACCTTATCCCTGGGAGCCAGTTCGGCAAACAGCGAGCTGCTGCTGGGATAGGCGATCTCATCTTTTGTCCCGTGCATGAGCAGCAGGGGCAGGGGATATTGCGGGGCTTTCTCGAAGACGAGGGCGACGGTCCGCAGCATGGCCAATCCCCAGCCGGCTGTGACCAGGGTATGGCAAAGCGGGTCGGCATCCACTGCCGCAGCAACCGTCGGGTCCCGGCTGAGCATATCAAACTTGATGCCGCTGTCGAGGGTGAATTCCGGAACGATCCTTCCCAGCACCTTGGTAAGGAACACCTTAAACTTTTACTCCTCGATCGATGATTTCAAACCGGGTGCGTGGGCGATAACCCCGGCGACCGCCGGCTTGCGGATGGCGGGGTACGCCAGTACCAGCATGCCACCCATGCTCATCCCGTACAGAAAATAAACCTGGCCGGGGTAACGCCGGGCAACATCCGCGAGGAACAGGTCGAGATCGTCAAAATACGCCTCGGGTGAAGGGCAGTGCCCGCGGCGGCCTTCCGACCTGCCGAAGCCGCGCTGGTCAAAGCCTGCCTGGATATAGCCCCCTGCTGTCAGCGCCTCCCCGTCAGCCTGGTAGCGACCGATGTGTTCCCCCACGCCGTGCACCAGGCAGACAACTCCCCGGGCTTTTCCTGCCGGCAACCATGCTTTTGAGTACATCTCCAGCCCGTCACCGGTCTTCCACTTCCATTCCGTCGTTTCCATTTTCCTCCTCCATTTCCGAGCATGAACAATTCTGCCTGTTCAAGGCAGTTCCCAAAGTAAAATGCTCCGGTGCATCGCCCAATCGGTGATGTTGCCTTTGCAGGAGGGGTGGGATGGTATTGGACGGCTTGCTGATGTTCGAACAGAATAAATTTATTGCCCACAATCTGTTCAAAAAATAACAATACTTGAAATCAGTATAGCAATTTCCTGGAAAGATTTCAATCCCCGGTCGCCTGGACGCGGGATCCTTGTGGAGCTATTGTGTCACAAGGTCATACACGGTGATCTCACCAGCCTGCACCGGATCCACCTTGAGAATATGAACTGTAAATACCAATCCCGAGGAGTTGATGAACAGGACCAGTTCGTACTTTCCCGGAGGGATACCTTCCATGGTATAGCTTCCATCAACCCCGATACGGGCCGCGCTCTGCCCCCAGTACAGGAGACAGCCGCTCGTGCGAAAGCCGGGTTCGCAGATGGAGGCGAACAAATCGAATAATGGCATATCATCATAGCCCTCGTGGAGGCATTCGATGCCCATGTCCTCACCGGGGCAGTAGAGCGCCATGATCCCCTGGTCCCCGGCAAGGACATTGGCCAGGGGTTTCCCCTCCGCGTCGAGGATCATGCCTTTGATGGTGCCGGTTTTGGGTTCCAGTTCCAGGCCTATGACGGTCGGTTCCACCGGGGCGGGCATCTCCTCTACCGGGGCTCCGCCGCACCCGAGAAGCGCCGAGGCAAGGAGGACGGAAGCAAGCACCTGCTGCAGGAGTCTCTTGATGGTCATCGTTTACCACCTTTCACAGAGGATATCCACCCGGTTCTTTCAGCAGAGGAAGATTGTCGCCATGGATTTCGCTGCGGGGCAGCCGTCGTTTAACGGGTATAAATTATCAAGATCATTCGAGAGCGATCGGACATATCCTTGTGGTGCAGGAACGAGAGCAACAATAATCAGTATAGCAATATTGCAGGGTGAATACAATCAAATAGCTGCCGGAAATGGAGTGCGCGTGAAATAAAAAATCCCCGCTTAGGCGGGGAGGAATCGATGCGTCAGATTCCTCTCGCATCGATATACACTTGAGTGCGTTCAATTATAATAGAACCGACTCGTGTGCGAACAGTAAAACCGAAATCGATTGGCCAATATTTGGCTCAATTTACAAATTTCTCTCAACCTGTGCAATCAACATCTTCTCTATTTCGGGGATGTTATCTGACAACCTCGCCGCGGCAATAATCGGTAGCCAGCGATGGTATTCATCCTCGCCTCCGGGACAGAGTTTGAAATAGTATTTGATGTATGTAGGGTAACAGAGGCGACAGAAGATTTGAAACAATGAATTCTTAATCTGACTGGTTTTCGTAGAGCCATAGGTAAGGAACGGTCTCTGGACTTGATGCGTTCCAGTAAACCCGAGCACGAGGTTGGTGGTGCGGGCAAGATCAGCCAATGGGTTTCCACGTGAAGCGCGAAACCAATCAATGATAATTTCACCTCTGGCAGTTAAAAGGATGTTGTCGGGCCAGAAGTCGCCATGACACAACCGGTCACCATCCGGCATGGTTTCAAGTGCATCCAATGCCTTTACTCGAAGAGGTACGGGAAGTGCCTTTGCGTGATGGATATTATTTTCCAGCAGTTGGTGTTGAGAGGGAAGGTCCTCTGGACTTGTGCTGGTGTGCAATGCGGCCTGGAGTTCTGCCATTCGCCAGCCGTAGCGGAAGGCGTTCCATGGCCTGCGTTGAAACATCTTAAACATAGAGTAACCAAATACGCGTTCATATACCAGGCCATGGCGCTCATTCACATGAATTATTTCACCCACTGCTGGTGTGGGTAGTCCACTTCCATGGACCGCCCGGCTGGTCCGCGCCTCCTGTTCAATATCCTCCAACTCGAACCAGTCATAGAAAAGTTTTAGTACCTGACCCTTTTGCCAGGCATAGATCTCCGCCGTACGACCATAAGCGATAGGTTGACCGAGGTCTTCTATCATGGTTATCTCTTACATGCCCAACCATGTTTTTTAAAGTCGGTTGGGAAGTTCTTTGATGATGAATGGTTTATGGATATGACCGTTTACTTAGACCAGTATAACAATTTTGCAGGGTGAATACAATCAACATGGTGCTTGAAATGGAACGTACTCGGTAAATAAAAATCCCCGCTCATGCGGGGACTTTCTTCTCAATCGCAGGCGGCGCGGGCCACTTCCTCGGGGTCGAAGACCACCTCCTCCTTGCCGGTCAGCATCTCATCGGCTTTCAAGGAGATCAGGTCGAGGTGACCGGAGTGCGCCACGTAGTCGATGTCGTCGGCGGGCACGGTCAGCACCGGGCAGAGGGTGAAATCCGCGATCCAGGTCTCGTACAGGTTGTTCAGGCTGGTCAGGTAATCCTCCGGGATGGTGCGCTCGTAGTCGCGGCCGCGTTTCTCGATGCGCTCGACCAGGGTGGGCACCGAGGCACGCAGGTAGATCACCAGGTCGGGAGGCGGCAGGAACTCCACCAGCGTCTGGTAAAGTTCGCGGTAGGTCTGGTAATCACGAATGCGGATGTGCCCCTGCAGGAACAGGTTGTGGGCGAAGATCTCGGCATCCTCGTACACCGAGCGGTCCTGGATGGCGGAGGTGGGGTAGAGCGCCAGCTGATGGTGGGCGCGCAGGCGGTGGGTAAGAAAGAAGATCTGCGAATGGAAAGCCCAGGACTGCATGTCCTTGTAAAAATCTGCCAGGTAGGGGTTCTCAGCCACCGGTTCGAAGAACGGCGTCCAGCCCAACTTGGTGCACAACAATTCCACCAGGGTGGATTTCCCCACACCGATATTGCCGGCAACGGTCACGAATTTTTTCATCTCACCTTCCCTGTAAGACCCGGGAGCGGGTCATTGGAAAATGACTGTTATTTCGCCAGTTCCTGGTCGATGATGGTTTTGAATTCCGAGAACGGGAGCGCGCCTACCAGCACCCTGCCGTTGATCACGAAACTAGGCGTGCCGTTCAACCCTGCCCGGGCTGCATCCGCGGCGTCCTCGTCCACCTCGGCGCGATAGCGGTGGTCGTCGAGGCAGGCACGGAAGGCGGCGCCGTCGAGCCCCAGGCTGGCGGCGATCTGTTCGTAAGCCGTCCGCCCCAGCGTATACTGCCCGCTGAAGAGGGCGTCATGGAATCCCCAGTAGGCATCCTGTTCTCCGGCGCAGTGGGCGGCTTCAGCCGCGGGGATCGCCTCGGGGTGCATCGGCAGGGGCAGGTCGCGGTAAACGAAGCGGATCTGGTCCGGGTAACTGGTAAGCAGCTGATTGAAGGTCTCCTGGTACCAGTTCAGGCAGAACGGGCACTGGTAATCGCTGAATTCGACGATGGTGACGGGGGCATCCTGCGGACCGAGCGACGGGTCACCCTCGGTGGACACGGTCACCCGGCGGTCTGTGCCCTCGTCTGCCGCCACCGAAGGTGTGCCTGTGCCCCACAGTAAATAGCCGCCGCCCAGGCCGAGCAGGAACGCCACCGGCAGGAGCAGGTGCAAATAGGGGGAAAGAGCCTTTGGTTTTTTATTAACGGGGTCGGTAAGCATGGCGGCGATTATACTGCTTCTTGCCCTGAATTGCTAATCGGTACTGGAAAAAGCCTTCGAACCTGGCAGGCGAGGACCACTCTCACGCCGGCCTGCGCGTGTCCCGTGCCGGTCGCCTGCCCGTCGGTATGTACGACCCGGCAGGGAGCGGAGCCTGGTTTGAAACCAACTGCCCTGAGGTGTTTCGCCTCAGGGCATGATCGATTGCGGAAGATACTTACGGTACCCTTACCAACACCTCATCGCCGCCGCGACCATCACTGTACGACCAGGTGGCATTCAGGTTGTCACCATCAAGCGATTTGGTGGTGTGGGTGACCGTCAGGCCGATGGTGGTGTCATCATAGGACCACGACAGCACGCTGTTCGACCAGGATTGGGCGGTGATGGTGTAATTGTCAGTCCCCCAGGTTACCGAGGTCACCTCGTACTGCCCGCCCTGCCAGGCGATCACGAACGTGTCGGAGGTCTCCTGGTCCTTCCAGGTGCCGGCAAGACCCGGCATCGCTTCCCCCCCACCAGACGGCAGGATGGAAGAAGGGATCAATGAACTGCAGGAGCAGGCGATCACCAGCAACGCCAGCACAAAGGAAAGGAAGGTGAACAGTACTTTCTTGTTTGGATTCATAAAATTCTCCTCTGTAAGTTTAGTGTGGACCTCATGGGTATTGTACAACAATTTCCAGAAAATTCCTATGAAATGATCGAATTTCCTTCTCCGCCCGGTCATAAATCATGTGCCGGGCCGAAGTTGACCAGCCGGGTCGCAGATCTCTTTCACCCTCCCAACCTTCCCGTCCACCAGGCGCACCTTGATGCCATGCGGGTGGTCGCGGGCGCTGGTGAGAATATCACTGACGATGCCCTCGGTCAGGAGTCCGCTTGCCTGGTCCTGCTTCAGCACGATGCGCACCCTTGCGCCGCGCTGGATCTGGTTCCGGGAGGGCAGTTTCATCTTACTGCAGCAATCCCTCGGCGAATTTCAGCAACGCCTGCACATCCTCGAAATTGCTCACCAATCCCACCGAGATGCGCACCGCCCCCGAGGCTTTGCCGTCGATGCACAGGCGGAAATCGTCGAGGCTCAGGCGTTGATCGTGACCGGGCTGGGTGAAACAGGCTGCCAGTTCGGGTTTTGAAATACCCAGCGCCACCTCGCCCGCGCCCGGGTTGCAGAAGCAACCCGTCCGCAGGGAAATGTTGTGCTCGCCGGCTTTCTGCTCGATCTGCCGGTGGTCGATCGCCTTGCCGTCCCGGTCGAAGAAATTGGCGGTCACCGCGCCGCCGCGCCGGATGGTGGTCAGCGGGCCGTAGATGCGCACCAGCGCGGAGCCGTTGCTGTGTTCCATTTTCGAGAGGTTGTCCAGCAGCCAGCCGGTGAGGGTTCGCACGCGTTCATGGATGAGTTCGTAACCGATCGCCCGGATGTGGTTCAGCCCGATCTCCACCGCCGGGATGTTCAGGTAGTCAAGCGTGCCGTCTTCGAATCCCGCCGGCGCCTCGGCGAGGTAATACTTGTCGCCCTGCACCGAGGCAACGGTGATCGTCCCTCCCGCAAACCACGGGCGGCGTAATTTAGCCACCGCCTTCCGCCGCGCAAGCAGGGCACCGATGCCGGTGGGGTAGCCGAAGATCTTGTAGAATGACAGCGGGACGAAATCCGGTTTGTAGATGCCAAGATCCAGCGGGTTGCTGGGCGCGAACGCCGCTGCATCGAGCAGCACATCCCAGCCTCGGGCTTGGGCGCGCTCGATCCATTCCAGCGGGTGCTGGACGGAAGAGAAATTGGACTGCGCCGGGTAGGCGAAAAGGTTGTTCTGCCCGGCTTCCGCCTGGTCCAGGCTGGTTTCCAGGGTGTCCATGTCCGCGCGCATTTCCGGCAGGCTGACCGGGATGTAGGTGACCTGGGCGCCCTTGTTGTGGGCAAATTCGCGGATGCCGTTGACTGAATTATGGTTATCGAAGGTCATCAGGTAGCGGCTGCCTTCCTTGAAAGGGTAGGCCTCGCCCACCAATTTTAAGGCACCGCTCGCGTTCTGGCTGAAGATAACCGTGTATTCCTCCGGATCGGCGTTGAAGAAACCCAGGATGGCGGCGCGCGCGCTTTCGATCAGCCGCGTCGCGGCAAGCGAGGTCGGGTTGGCTGAATGCGGGTTGCCAAAGACCTGCCCGGCAAGTATTTCCTGGTGCAGCCGCATCTGGGACTCGGCATACAGCCCGCCGCCGGTGTAATCGAGGTACACCTGGCCGGTGCGCTCCAGGCGGGTGTATTCGCGATCGCGTAATTCGTCGATATCGTGGGTCTTGTCGTAGGTCGGGTATTTCTGGATGAATTCTGCGTATTCGGGCACGGTGTCTCCTGGTGGAAATCTCGAGGTGTTCAACTTCATAATGGACAGGCGATCTCTGCAGCAGCTATTATACTGGTGCTTTTTATGTCCAACCTTGCCTGCAGGCATGCCTCCAGCCCAGCCGGAGGGATTTTTAGCCCAAAAACGGGCAGAATCATGACAAATCCTCCAGTATTTTAGCATCCCTTTGAGGTTTTGAAGGCTTGCTTCTCGGCTCGCCCCATGATAAACTTCATTCCAGATGACAACGCCTTTGCTGATCATCACTACTGACATCCCGTTCGGGGAATTCATCCGCCAGGGGCTGGAAGAAACGGGTCAGTTTGTCGTCCGCGTGGCGGAAAGCCAGAAAGCCATCCTCGCCTACGGGCGAGATTTTAACCCCGACCTCGCCTTTCTCGATACCACCCTGCCCGAATCTGAATTGCTCAAAATTGGCGCCCTTCTTCGGAAGGTCAATCCTGAGATCATCTTCGTGGTCGTCTCAGAAACAGGCTGGCACCTGGCGCTTGAAGAACTATTCCCGCGTGAGACCCTTTCCAAACCGCTCTACCTGCCCCATCTGCTCGAAATGATGGAGAAATACTTCAGTTATTCCCCCACGCTGGAGATCCCCGCCCTGACAGCGAACATCGTTTCAGACGAGGATATCCCCTGGCTCTCGGATGTGACCCGAGCCGCCCAGCATCTCACCCGCCTCACGCTGGAATCTTCCGCCCAGGCTGCGCTCATCACCCGCACCAACCAGCTGTGGGCTTATGCCGGCCAGTTGCCTCAATCGGCCGCACGTGAACTCGCCGATACGCTCACGCGTTACTGGGACCCCCAGGAAGAGAACGACCTGGTGCGCTTTGTACGCCTCACCTCCACCAATGCCGAGCACATGCTCTACGCCACCCGTCTTGCCGAAGGGATGGTGCTCGCCCTGGTGTTCGATGCCGAAACCCCCTTCAGCACGATCCGCACCCAGGCTTCCCAGCTGGTGCATTCCCTTTCGAACACCCGCAGCGAGGAAGCACCCGGTCAGGATCCAACGGGCAACACTCAGGATCTGGACTCAATTTCGGATTCACCGGCTTCGCCTCCGTACGCAGACACCGAAGCTGGTTCCAATGAAAACGACGGCACGCCTGTGCCCGGCTTGCGCAGGCAGCCTCGACCCGCCTCCATCCAGCCGTTCACCGTGACACCGCAATTCGGTCGCCGGGTCTCGCCGGCGGAACGGATGAAACTGCTGCTCGACACAGACCAACCCGAAGCATCTCCCGCCCCGCAAGAGCAGGACGTCCAGGCTCCCGCTGAACCCCGCAGGAACCGTTCCCAGGATACCGGGCTGGATACTGAACCCGCCAGGGAAACGCGTTCACGCCCCGCACCCGAGGTGGGACGCAAGATCGTGCTCGAACCGGTCACACCGGCAGTCTATAACCTGGATTATGCCTGTCTGCTGGTGCCGCGTTTTCCGCACCATCACATGACCGGCGACCTGCTCGACCGCCTGGGGGAATGGGTTCCGCATATCTGCATCGCCTACGGCTTGAGGCTGGAATATATTTCTGTGCGACCCGATTACCTGCAATGGATCGTGAATGTGCCGCCCGCCACCTCGCCCGCCTACCTGATGCGCACCCTCCGCCAGCATACTTCGGAAAATATCTTCGCTGAATTCCCGCGATTCAAGAAAGACAATCCCTCCGGCGATTTCTGGGCTCCCGGTTACCTCATCATGGGAGGCTCCCAGCCTCCCCCGGCTCAGTTGATCAAGGATTTCATCACCCAGACCCGCCAGCGCCAGGGGATTAACCAGGTCAACACGTAGTTCCTCTTTTGTTCCCGGAAGGCGTGCTTTCGCCTCCCCCGCATACCATGCCCCCAACCTTATATCTGATTGACGGCCATGCCCTGGCTTACCGCATGTATTTCGCCCTGACAGCCGGAGGGACGAGCCAGCGCTGGCAGACCTCCAAAGGCGAACCGACCGCGGGTATCTACGGCTTCGCCCGTGAACTCCTGCGCATCTTCGAGCAGGAAAAACCCGATTACCTCGCCGTGGCATTCGACACCGGCAAGACTTTCCGGGATGTGATCTATCCTGAATACAAGGCCACGCGGGCCAAGATGCCCGATGACCTCCGCCAGCAGATCGAGCGCATCCGGGAGATGGTGGATGCCTTCAACATACCGCGCCTCGAGATGGAAGGGTTCGAAGCCGATGATGTGCTCGGTTCCGCCGCCGTTTGGGCCGCCGGACAGGGACTGGGTGTCAAGATCATCACCGGCGACCGCGACCTGCTTCAACTGGTCAACGACCGCACCATCGTCTACCTGGCAGGCGACGATCAGAACTTCATCACGCCCGAGGACGTGCTCGGAAAATTGCACGTCAGGCCCGAGCAGGTGGTGGACTACAAAGCCCTGGTGGGCGACAAGTCGGATAACATCCCCGGCGTGCCCGGCGTGGGGGAAAAGACCACCGAGAATCTGATCTCGAAATACGGCACCCTGGATAACATTTACGCCCACCTGCCTGAGATCGAACCGCGCTGGCGGGCAAAACTGGAAGCAGGCAGGGAGTCAGCCTATCTCAGTTACAAACTCGCCGCCATCCGCACCGACCTGGTTGTGCCGATCGACCTGGAACAGGCGCGCATCGAGGTTTTCGAGCCGCACAAGGTGGAAGCCCTGTTCCGCGCCCTGGAATTCCGTACGCTGATCGATAGACTGCATAAATTAGTCGGCGCTTCACCTGAGGAAACCTCCACTAATGGGCAAATGAGCCTTTTCGCAGTGCCCTCCGTTCCCTTGGCTGTGGCTGAGGAAACCGCCCGTCCGCGCCCGACCATCACGGTCGTGGTGGTGGATACAGCCAGGAGCCTGGCTGACTGTGCAGCCGTCCTGGAAAGCGCAAGTTGGATCTCCTTCGACACCGAAACGACATCCACTGATGAGATGACCGCCAACTTGGTGGGAATTTCGCTGGCAGTGGAAGCCGGTCGTGGTTATTACATCCCGGTCGGGCATGCCGCCGGGAAGCAGCTGCCGCTCGAACAGGTCATCTCTGCTCTGCGCGCGCCGCTGACGGATGCCCGCATTCCCAAGATCGGTCACCATCTCAAATACGACTTCATCATGCTGGCGCGCTACGGCATCCGCGTGGCACCGCTGACCTTCGACACGATGGTCGCCGAATGGGTGCTCGACCCGGGCTCGCGCAACCTGGGGTTGAAGAACATGGCTGCGGTCCGCCTTGGTGAGGCGATGACCCACATCGAGGAACTGATCGGCAGCGGCAAGAACCAGCGCTCGATGGCGCAGGTGCTTATAGCCGAAGCGGCTCCTTATGCCGCGGCTGATGCCGAGACCACCCTGCGCCTGATGCCTCTGCTCGAAACCGAACTCAAGCGCTTCCCAAAATTGTGGGACCTGTTCGTCACCATGGAAGTTCCGCTCATCACGGTGCTTGCTGATATGGAAATGGCCGGCATCGCCCTCGACCGGGATTTCTTCGCCAAATTTGCCCTGGAACTGAACCAGCGCCTGGCTGAACTGGAGCAGCAGGTTTACGCTGCTTCGGGTCGCACCTTCAACCTCAATTCCACCCAGCAGCTTTCCGATGTTCTCTTTGGCACCCTGCACCTGTCACCGCCCGAAAGGGGCAAAAAGACCGCCTCGGGGCATTATTCCACGGCAGCAGGAGTCCTCGAAGGGCTGAGCGGACAGCATGCGGTGGTCGACATGATCCTGGAATACCGCGAACTCTCGAAACTCAAATCCACCTACGTGGATGCTCTTCCACTGCAGATCCATCCCGAGGACGGCCGCGTGCACACCTCCTTCAGCCAGACGACCGCCGTCACCGGTCGGCTCTCTTCCTCCGACCCGAACCTGCAGAACATCCCCACCCGCACTGACATCGGGCGGCGGGTGCGGCGCGGTTTCGTGGCAGCGCCCGGGAATGTGCTCCTATCGCTGGATTATTCCCAGATCGAACTGCGTATCGTGGCGCAGATGGCGGGGGATGAAGCCATGTTGAACGCCTTTCGCACAGGTCAGGATATCCATGCCGCCACAGCGGCTGCTATTTACAACGTCCCGCTTAAAGAGGTGACCAAGGAAATGCGCCGCCATTCCAAGGCCATCAATTTCGGCCTCATCTATGGCATGTCGGCCTTCGGGTTGACGCGCACCACCGACCTGACCCTGTCGGAATCCCAGGATTTTGTGACCGCCTATTTCAAGCAGTTTCCGGGCGTGAAGAAATACCTGGATGGGATTCGCAAGGAGACCGCCCGCAGCGGTTATGTGGAAACAATGCTGGGTCGCCGGAGATATTTTCCCAACCTGAAGAGTGGCCTGAACCAGGTGATGAAGAATCGCGAGGAACGCGAGGCCATTAATGCCCCCATACAGGGCACGGCTGCTGATATAATGAAAATCGCCATGATCAGGATCCCGCCCGCCCTGGTCAAGGCCGGCTTGCACGGCAGGATGCTCCTGCAGGTGCATGACGAACTGGTATTGGAATGCCCGCGCGCAGAATTGAGCGCAGTGGAAACCGCGGTGCGGGAAATCATGGAGAATGCCTACCCGATGGGGATCCCGCTGACCACCGAGGCACGCTGGGGGTCGAACTGGGACGAAATGCAGCCGCTGTAATAACCGTTTCACCAAGAGAGAGGTATGGCCGGACGCGAAGAGGTCTTTCAAAAAGCGATGGGCAAGGGCCACTCGATGGCCTGGGACCAGCAGTGGGACAAAGCCGCCACCGCTTATCGCGAAGCGCTCGAAGAGTTTCCGAACCATCCCAAGGCGCTTGCCAGCCTGGGATTGGCTCTTTTCGAGTTGCAGCGTTTCGACGAGAGCCTCCAGGTCTACCAAAAAGGGGTTGAGGCAGCCCCGAATGATCCTGTTCCGCTCGAGAAAGTGGGACAGCTCTCCGAGCGGCTGGGGAATATCAAGGAAGCCATCGATTCATTCTTAAAGTCAGCCGAAATCTACATCAAGAACCAGGATGCCGAAAAGGCTCTCGCCAACTGGGTCCATGTCACCCAGCTGGACTCCGAACATATCACCGCCCATTCGTACCTGGCGATGGTGCACGAACGGCTGGGCAATAACCAGCAGGCTTCTAGCGCCTACCTGATAGTAGCCAGCCTGTTGCAGAGATCCGGGAATCCGGAAAAAGCCGCCGAGATGATCGGGCGCGCCCTGCGCCTTACCCCCGGCAATTCCGAAGCCCGCCAGGCACAGTCCATGCTGAGAAGCGGGAAACTGCTCCCCAAGCCCAAGCGCCTCCAGGGAGCCACCGGTCCGCTGCGCATGGCGCAGGTGAAACAGCTGGAATCCCCCAAGAATGCCGACACCGGTCTCGACCCGATCGCGGAGGCGCGCAAACGCGCCCTCACCCGCCTGGCGGAGGTGCTGTTCGAACTTACCGATGGGACGGGCAAACCGCAAACTCCGAAAGTCGGGATGCAGGCCATCGTGCGCGGCACCGGGGAGTTGAGCCTGATCCAGAGCAACCGCGCCGTGATCCTGCAGCATATCAGCCAGGCCATTGACGCGACGTCAAAAGATCACGAGACCGAGGCGGCGGAGGAACTGGAAAAAGCGCTCACCGCCGGCTACGTGGACCCCGCCCTCTACTTCTACCTCGGCTTTCTGCGCTCCAGGAGCGAGCGGCTGGAAAGCGGATTGCGCCACCTGCAGAACGCGGTCAAAACGCCGGATTATACGCTTGGGGCGCACCTGCTGCTGGCCCAGATCCACCGAAAGATGGACCATCTGGCAGAAGCCGTAACCGATTGCATGGGAGCCCTCAAGGAGGCCGACGCGCAGGTTGTTCCCCCCGAACAGGCTGACGATATACGCCAGTTGTACGAACCGCTGATCGAAGCCAATGCCCAGCAGACCGACACGAAGGCACAGGAACAACTTTGCGATAACATTCTGGAATTGTTGATCCGTCCAAACTGGCGGGCGGAAGTGCTTCAGGCCCGGGAGCAGCTGCCAAAGTCGGGCGAGGGGGCACCGCCAATGCCGCTGGCGGAATTGCTTGCCCAGGCCCAGAGCGGCCAGGTCATCGAAACGATAGGCAGGGTCCGCAACCTGGCGCGTGCCGGTCACCTGCGGACTGCAATGGACGAAGCCTTTGACTCATTTAAATATGCCCCCACGTATCTGCCACTCCATACCCTGATCGGCGACCTGCTGATCCAGGATGGGCGCACCCAAGATGCCATCACCAAGTATACGGTGGTGGCAGAAGCCTACAGTGTGCGCGGCGAGGCCACCCAGGCGGTTAACCTTTTGAAGCGCATCGTGCAGGTGGCTCCGATGGATCTGACCGTCCGCACCCGTCTCATCGATCAACTGGCGGCGCACGGCCTGGTGGATGAAGCCGTCAGTGAGTACATCAACCTGGCGGATATTTACTACCGCCTGGCTGAACTCGACATGGCGCGCAAGACCTTCACCACGGCTCTGCAGCTTGCCCAGCAAGGAGGCGCACAGGGCGCCTGGAGCGTAAAACTGATGCGCCGCATGGCGGATATCGACATGCAGCGCCTGGACTGGCGCCAGGCTTTGCGCATCCTGGAGCAGATCCGCACCCTTGAGCCCAACGATACCACGATCCGCAAGACACTGATCGACCTGAACCTCCGCCTCACCCAGGTTTCCCAGGCAAGCGCAGAACTGGATGCTTATCTCTCTTATCTGCAGAATTCCAACAGGCGCAAGGAGGCCATCCCCTTCCTGGAGGAACTGGTCAACGAACTGCCCAAGCAGCCCATCCTGCATGTCGCCCTGGCGGAGGAATACCGGAATGCGAAACGCATCCCGGATGCCGTGTCTCAACTCGAGACCCGCCATGAACTGCTCATCGCCGCCGGAGACCGGGAGGGTGCCATCCAGAACCTTGAAACGATCCTGTCCATGAATCCACCGCATATCGAAAAATACAAGTCCCTGCTCTCCAAGGTGAAATCACAATCCTGATCCCCGACCGCCCTTTCGAGGGGTATCATCCCATCGGGGGGTATGTCTTTCCAACCATCCATATATTTACGAGATGACACAGACCTGCGCTGTGAACGGCACTCTTTCCCGGGGTTTTGCATCCCGGAATCCATGAGTTTCTCCAAACGACGTATCCATGAATGAGATCACCCTGCATTTCATCGGGAAGCAAATCGAAGTCAATTTCGATTCACCGCCTGCCCGCCTGAAAACCCCGCACTGCCCGGACGGCTTCCAATGGCAGGGGCAGCAGTTCGACGTGGCGGAAAAGATATCCGAGTGGCATGACTTCACCCGCCGCGGCAGGATGGCGCGCAATATGCGCCCGGCGCATGCCACCATTGCGTCAACGCGTGGCTCGCTTGGAGTAGGACGCTTCTACTTCCGGGTGCGGACATCTCCAGGCAGGATTTTCGATCTTTATTACGATCGCGAGATCAACGATGTGGATGACCGGCTGGGTCACTGGTTTCTCTACCGCGAGCTCGCTTCCAGTGAAGGTGAAACAACCACGAAGAAGGGAGAGGCATTAGAGACTGTCTGATCGTCTTGGCTGGATCCGGTCTGCTGGCGGTCCTGAGTGGTTGCTCGCTTGCCCTGCATCCACCGACCCACTCTTCTACCTGATCCATTTCAACTGTGAGTCGTAGACTGGACCAGCCTGCTGGTTCAAGGCTCCACCCACCCAGGCGCAGCGACCTCATCCCCTCAGGCGCACGAAGTCCCCTCTCCCAAAAGAAATAAAAATCGCCCGTCCTTCCGTCGGACGGGCGATTTGGCTTATTATTTCGCCAGCAGCTCAGCCAGGACCCTGGCCGAGTCTCGCTCCACAACCTCGTGCAGGGATTTGCCGCTGGCATCCATGGTTACCACGGCGGGGAAGTCTTTCACTTCGATCACCCAGATGGCTTCCGGCACGCCAAATTCAAGTTTATGCACTCCCAGCACCCTGGTCACCGATTGGGCGATCAACGTGGCAGCACCGCCGATGGCGTGAAAATATACACCCGGAACTTCCTGGCAGCCTTTGAGGGTCTTTGCGCCCATGCCGCCCTTGCCGATCACGCCCTTGAGGTTGAAATGTTTCATTACCTCCGCCTGGTAGGGTTCCTCCCGGATGGACGTGGTGGGCCCGGCGGCTACGAACCGGTATTGTTTCGTATCCAGCCCTGAAACGACCGGACCGCAGTGATAGATGACACCGCCCGCCAGTATCGGCTTGAGCGCCTCGTAGACCTGCAGGTCTTCACCCTGCGGTTGGCGGGTCTTCCGGATGAAGATCTCGATCATCCATTTATGGACCACATCACGACCGGTGATCATGGTACCGGATAACGCCACCGGTTCGCCCACCTTCAGGCTGCGGATGGTATCATCGTCGATGGGGATTGTGATTGTACGCATATCTCTATCCTCTGGTTTTTCCCTATAATCGAGGCCTGCGCCCATGGTTCTTTATTCGCAGGATTGTTCTACTCGTAGATAATCTCGTCGCCTCGTACGGTCATCTTGCGCCGCCGGTACGCCCAGCACATGTAGGAGATGGTGACGAAATAGGAGGCCGGCAGGCGGTAGAGGCCGGTGATCTTTGTGTCGATGACCGTTGTTTTCCCCCCGAAACCCATCGGACCGATGCCCAGCTGGTTGGCCTCGCCGGTCAGGCGATCTTCCAGTTCCGCCAGTTTGGGATCGGGATTGCGCGTGCCAATTTCGTCCAGCAGCAATTCCTTGGATTTGACATAACCGCTGCCGCGGTCCCCGCCGATGGCAACCCCCAGGATCCCGGGCGCGCAGCCCTGTCCCTGCGCCCTTTGCACGGCATCCAGGACGACCCTGCGGACGCCGGCAAGGTCGCGGCCCGCGCCGAGACGGTTATCCGGCAGCGAATATTGAGCGCCGACATTCTCGCAGCCGCCGCCCTTCAGCATCAAGGCGATCGTCAGCTCGCTGCCCTCCACCTCGTCAAAATGGATGTACGGAAAATCATCACCGCCCAGGTTGTTCCCGCTGTTCTTATCGGTGACCGCATTCACGGCATTCGGGCGCATGTAAGCCTTGCGGGTGGCTTCCACGAGCGCGGCGCGGATCTGTTGCTTGAGCAGGTGCGTGCTCCAGCCTGCAGGATATTTTACATAAAAGATGGGGGTGCCTGTATCCTGGCAGATGGGACTGGAATTCTGGCGTGATAGTTCCACGTTCTTGATCACGGTCTCCAGGGCACCGCGCGCCGCCGATCCGGGGGTTTCATTCTCCACTGCAGCGTGCAATCGTTTTTCCACATCCGGCGGTAGGTCTGTTGAGGTGCGGCGGATCAATTCGAGTATCTCGTTGGTCAGGTCTCGCATGGGCTGCTCCTGTAAGGAATGTTCGCTGAATATATGATACTCCGATTGAACTCAATGTTGAGTAACAAAGCGCAGAGGAATGATAGGCGGAATATCCTCTAATTTTCCTGTCCCGAAAAAAAAAGACTCCCGCGCTTTCACTGCGCGGGAGTCTGGGTGGTACGCCCGTTTATGGCTTGTACACGAAAAAGTTGTCAAACTGGATTTCGGTACCGGCAACGGTAAACGTCTCGGCGATTACACCGGTATCTCCGCCGGTGAAAGAACTGTCGGTGACCGATGCAGCCTGGGTGCCGTTGACATACAGGGTCAGGGTGCTCCCGACGCAATCCACGCGCAGGTGATTGCTGGCATCACCCTGGTTGATGCTCGAATCGGGGACCATGTTATTATCCGAGGATGAAAGGAGAGTCTTGACGCCAGCCTTGTTGATCCCGATCCCAACGTAGCCATCGCTGCTGATCTCGAAGAAATAATAATTGTCGGGATCCTGGTAACGGCACAGCGCCCCGAAGGCGTTATCCACCGTGCCGCTGGCTTTGACGGCATCCACTTCAATACGCACATCGTTTTGAAATGCTTGCGAGGGATTGGCAAAGATATAGATATTCGCCTTGGCAATATTGATCACGAAGCTGCCATTCGAATAATCGGTGGAACCGAAATCACTTTGTGCCCGGTCCCAGCCGCTGTCGGGATTGGAAAAATCGTCCTGGAACAAGACCTGAGCTCCGGAAGGTGCCTGCGCAGTGGGGGTTTTGGCTGTATTAAAACTGCATGCCATTACCGCAATCATCAATGTTGAAAGTGCCAGAAGAATTTTCTTATTCATCATGCCTCCATTGTATAATTGGACTAATATTAGCTAGTATACCCGATTTAGACTCCCCGGCAAGGTTCCTCCGAAAGGAAAGCACCGTTCCCTGGGAGAGCAACCTCGCCTTGACAAAAACACCCAAAAGGCGATAGAGT